>Ga0105047_10000204_pt1 | contig 91188 bp, 80 predicted proteins | sample MAT04_FD_78384 | JGI IMG/M metagenome (GOLD analysis project Ga0105047, IMG submission 78384) | Freshwater microbial communities from Lake Fryxell liftoff mats and glacier meltwater in Antarctica - MAT-04 (megahit assembly) | ecosystem: Environmental > Aquatic > Freshwater > Ice > Liftoff... | reverse complement strand
GCCAGACGTACCATTTGCTTACCACTTCCCTGCCCGGCAGGGATGCCGCGCCGGCGCAGGCCGCGGTACGATGCCTGCAACCCATGGCGCAGCAAGACATTCCATGAACCCCATCTACTTTGTACCCTTGATCGCAATCGCCTGCAGCGCCGTCGGTGCCCAGGAGATCGGGCGCGTGCTGTCCAGCACGCCGGTAATCCAGCAGGTGACGCTGCCGCAGCAGTTTTGCACCGAGGAATCCGTGGTCGTTCCCGGTTCGCCGCCTGGCGGCGGGGCCGTGATCGGTGCGATTGCGGGTGCCGCGATCGGCAACGCCGTCGGGCACAGCGCTGGCCGGGCTGGTAGCACCGTGCTCGGGATGATAGGCGGCGCGGCCATCGGCCATCAGTATGACGGCACCCATTACGGCGCTGTGCAACAAGTGCGCCGCTGCACGACCCATACGACCTACGAAAACCGCATCATCCATTACGACGTGGTGTACGAATATGCGGGCAAGTCGCATGCAGTGCAGATGCCCAGCGACCCGGGACCCACCGTCCAGTTGCAGCTGACACCGATCGGCGTGACACAAGGCATCGCGGCGCAAACGGCACCTGCCGGTACCTACCGCACCCCGGAGATCACATCGTACGAAACCATCGTGATATCGCAGCCCTACGCAGGGTCAGGCAGCACGGTGTTCATCGCGTTGCCAATTTATCCTTTTGCCCTGGCACCGCAGCATCGCCAAAGGCCACATGACGGCAACCTCTGGCCACACCGCTATGGCGCTCAACCCTATCCACGCGAGGGCGGCCAGCGCCATTGGCGCTGAAACTCCATGCGCGCCCTGAGATCGGGCGCGGGGATGCCTGGCGACGGGCTCAGTGACGGAAGTGGCGCACGCCGGTCAGGGCCATTGCCACATCGCGCTCATTGGCCGCGGCAATGACGTCGTTGTCCCGCATGCTGCCGCCGGGCTGGATAACGCAACTGGCGCCGGCATCGATAACCACTTCCAGGCCATCGCGAAACGGGAAAAACGCGTCGCTGGCCACGACGCTGCCTTTGAGGCTCAGTCCGGCATGTTGTGCCTTGATGCTGGCGATACGCGCGGAGTCGACCCGGCTCATCTGGCCGGCACCCACGCCCAGCGTCATGCCGTCCGCACAGAACACGATGGCATTGGACTTGACAAACTTGGCCACCCTCCAGGCGAACAACATGTCTTGCAACTGGGCCGGCGTCGGTTGCTTGCGTGTGACGATCTTCAGGTCCGCCTCGCCCAGTTCATGGTTGTCTGCGGTCTGCAGCAAGATGCCGGACCCGACACGTTTCATGTCCACCGCATTGCGCCCCTGCTCCCAGGCGTTGGCGCCACCGGTGGGCAAGCCAATGCGCAAGACGCGCACATTCGGCTTGCCGCGCAAGACCCTCAGCGCTGCGTCGGAAAATTCGGGAGCGATCAGCACCTCGACGAACTGCTTCGTCACCGCCTCTGCCACTGTCTCGTCCACGGGTGCGTTGAACGCGATGATGCCGCCAAAGGCCGAAGTGGGATCGGTCTGGAAAGCCTTCGCGTAGGCCTGCAATGGGCCGGCACCCATCGCCACGCCACAGGGGTTGGCATGTTTGACGATGACGCAGGCGTTCTGCGCGAAGCTCTTGATACATTCCCAAGCCGCATCGGCATCGGCAATGTTGTTATAGCTCAGCTCCTTGCCCTGCAGCTGAACGGCACTGACCAGTGAACCCGGCGCTGGATACAGATCACGGTAATACGCCGCCTGCTGGTGCGGGTTCTCGCCATAACGCAGGTCCTGCAGTTTGACGAAGCGGCCGTTGGTCTGGCCGGGAAACAGCGCGTGTTTGCCATCGGGCCCGATGCGCGAAAGATAGTCGCTGATGGCACCGTCGTACTGGCTGATGCGGTTGAAGGCAGCCACCGACAATGCAAAGCGCGTCGCTTCGGACACCGTTGTGTGCTGCTTGAGTTCGTCGAGCACACCGGCGTACTGCGACGCATCGGTAAGCACCGCCACGTCTTTCCAGTTCTTGGCCGCGCTGCGCACCATGGCCGGTCCACCGATGTCGATGTTCTCGATCGCTTCTTCCAGCGTACAACCGGGCTTGGCCACAGTGGCCTCAAACGGATACAGGTTGACGACGAGGATATCGATGGTGGCAATGCCATGATCGCTCAGCGCTTTCATGTGCCCCGGCATGTCGCGCCGTGCAAGCAATCCACCGTGCACCATGGGATGCAGCGTCTTGACGCGACCGTCAAGCATCTCCGGGAAACCGGTCATGTCAGCCACCTCGCGCACCGGAATGCCTTTGGACGCCAACAGGCTGGCAGTGCCGCCGGTGGACAACAGGCCAATACCCAAAGCGTGCAAGGCGGCGGCGAATTCGACGATTCCGGTTTTGTCGGATACGGAAATCAGGGCATGGGTCACGGTCGGCTTTCCATACTTCATTTGAGCAATTTGTGTTCGAGCAGCTTCTTGCGCAGGGTGTTGCGATTCAGGCCCAGCCATTGCGCCGCGCGAGACTGGTTGTTGTCAGCCTGTTGCATCACGACTTCGAGCAACGGCCTCTCGACCACGCGCACCATCATGTCGTACATGCCGTCGGGCTCGGTGCCGTGCAGGTCGCGGAAGTAGCTGTCGAGGCTGGCACGAACGCACTCCTCGATGTGTTTTTTGCTCATCGGGTTTCCAGGGAAATTTCGGGGAACGCTGCACTGGCAGCAGGCACGGGCAGACGATCCATGACTGCGCCCAATGCATCAAAAAAATCCGCCACAGCGCGCGACTGCGCCTGGACGTCGGTGAGTTGGTTCATCTCGCTTCGAAAACCTTCGCCTCCAGGCAAGGACCGGACATACCAGCCGATGTGCTTGCGGGCACTGAGTACTCCGACATGTTCGCCGTAAAGATCGTAGTGATCTTCCAGGTGCGCCAGCAGCAGTCGGCGCACTTCACCCACCAGCGGCTGCGCGAGCTCGCCGCCGGTTTCCAGGAAATGCGCCATCTGGCGAAAGATCCAGGGCTGCCCCTGCGCCGCACGACCCACCATGACTGCGTCGGCGCCGGTCTGGCGCAACACCTCACGCGCCTTGTGCGGCGTTGTGATGTCACCATTGGCGACCACCGGAATGCGCACCGCGTTCTTTACCGCAGTGACGGTGTCGTACTCGGCCACGCCCTTGTAGCCCTGTTCGCGGGTGCGACCATGGACGACCAGCATCTGCACGCCGGCGCTTTCGGCGCCCTGCGCGATGCGTACCGCATTGCGCCGGGCATCGCACCAGCCGGTACGCATCTTCAGCGTCACCGGCACGTTGCGCGGCGCGCAGGAGCGCACCACGGCGTCGACGATGGACAAGGCCAGTGCCTCGTCCTGCATGAGTGCTGAGCCAGCCCATTTGTTGCAGACCTTCTTGGCCGGACAACCCATGTTGATGTCGATGATCTGTGCGCCACGGTCGATGTTGTAAACAGCGGCATCGGCCATCATCTGCGGCTCGGTGCCGGCGATCTGCACCGCGATCGGTCCCGGTTCGCCATCGTGATTGGCTCGGCGCGAAGTCTTGAGCGACTGCCACAGGTCGCGCCGTGACGTGACCATTTCGCTGACCGCATAACCCGCCCCCAGCTGCCGGCACAATTGGCGAAAAGGCCTGTCCGTCACGCCCGCCATCGGGGCGACCATGAAACGGTTGGCGAGCGCGAACTGACCGATCTGCATGCGTTCGGAAGGTGAAAGAATAGCGGCTGGAGAAAACGGCAAAAGCGGCACAGCAATGCGCAGCGGATTGATTCTAACTGCTCAAAATTTCAGCAATTGAAATGCAACAGACCGCCCACCGGACGTCCATCGAGGTGCACCGGCGTGGCCTGCCTATACTGCAGCCCCATGCCAACCTGGATTGAACATCTGACCGACCTGCTGGCATTGCCCGAGGTCGGTCTGAGCACGATTCTGGTGATCTCGTTCGTATCGGCCACCTTGCTTCCGCTAGGCTCGGAGCCCGCCGTGTTTGCGTTGATCAAGATCAATCCGGCCATGTTCTGGCCGGCCATCCTGGTAGCCACCGCCGGCAATTCGCTTGGCGGTGCACTGACCTGGTGGATGGGCTTCGGTGCCCACCAGGTGGTCGACAAATACCGGCACTCGAAATCCCATGTGCACGCCCTGCGCTGGCTCGAACGGCTGGGCCCGAAGGCCTGTCTGCTGTCCTGGCTGCCCCTGGTCGGCGATCCCTTGTGTGCCGTCGCCGGATGGTTGCGCATGCCGTTCTGGCCTTGCCTGTTTTATATGGCGATCGGCAAATTCCTGCGCTACCTCACGATGACCGTTGGACTGTTGTGGATTTTTCCGGGCGCCGCCGCCTGAGCCTCACCGAGGCGGGCGACACGCTGTGCAGCCGCGTGCGACGGCATCGCCACACCGCATAATTCCCCCATGGAAACCAAATGGCTCGAAGACTTCGTCAGTCTGGCTGAAACTCGCAGTTTCAGTCGCTCGGCGCAGTTGCGCCATGTCACCCAGCCCGCCTTCTCCCGGCGCATTCAGTCGCTGGAGGCCTGGGCCGGCACGGATCTGGTCGACCGCAGTTCATATCCGACCCGTCTGACCCCGGCCGGTGAAACGCTGTATGACCAGTCGCTGGAGATGCTGCAGGCACTTCAAAGCACCCGCGCCATGCTGCGCAGCCACCGCTCCACCGAGCAGGACGTGATCGAGTTCGCCGTGCCCCACACGCTGGCGTTCACGTTCTTCCCGGCCTGGGTGTCCGACTTGCGCGAGCGCTTCGGGCCGATCAAGAGCCGGTTGATTGCACTCAACGTGCACGACGCCGTGTTGCGCCTGGTCGAAGGAAGTTGCGACCTGTTGATCGCCTATCACCACAGCGCCCACCCATTTCAGCTCGATCCGCAGCGCTTTGAAATGGTCAATCTCGGCCAGGAGGCGATCGCACCCTATACCAGGCCTCAGGCCGATGGCACACCCATGTTCCTGCTGCCCGGCCGCTCGGCAAACCCCCTGCCATACCTGGGGTACGCACCTGGCGCCTATCTCGGCCAGATGGTCGACCTGATCCTAAAGCAGTCGCCGGCACCGATCCATTTCGACAGGGTCTATGAAACCGACATGGCCGAAGGCCTCAAGGCCATGGCGGTCGAGGGCCATGGCGTGGCGTTCCTCCCCCACAGCGCGGTGAAAAAGGAATTGCGTGCCCGACGCCTGGTCAGCGCGCTGCCGGCCGACATGAACACACTGCAATTGACCATGGAAGTGCGGGCCTACCGCGAGCGGCCCACCCCCGTTGAAGGCCATCGCGCTTCCGCGGCCAATGGCAAACCGGTGGCCACCAATGGAAAAACCAAGATGAACAATCATCGCAACAACAACCAGGCCCTGTGGGACTACCTGCGGTCCGCATCCGCCAGCGCCAACTGAATCGACCCAACCGAAATTTCCGCCATGTTTGCATCCAATTCGCGTGACGCGCGCACGACCCTGACACTGACCCGCCCCGACGACTGGCATCTGCACGTGCGCGATGGCGAGGTACTGGCCACGGTCGTGCCGCACACGGCGGCACAGTTCGCGCGCGCCGTCATCATGCCCAACCTCAAGCCACCGGTGACCACGGTGGAGCAGGCACTCGCTTACGCCGTGCGTATCCGCGCCGCCGTGCCCGCGGGCACAGACTTCACGCCGTTGATGACCCTTTACCTGACCGACAGGCTCGACCCGACCGAAATCACCCGCGCCAGCGCCACGCGCGACGGCCCGGCCGCTGCACCGGTCGTCGCGGCCAAGTTGTATCCCGCCGGCGCGACCACCAACAGCGATGCCGGGGTCACCAACTTGCGGCATGTCTATCCGGTACTCGAGGCCATGCAGCGCGAGGGCATGCTGTTGCTGATTCACGGCGAAGTCACCTCCCCGGACATCGACCTGTTCGATCGGGAAGCTGTATTCATCGACGAGCAGCTGATACCACTGAGGCGCGACTTCCCGGATCTGCGCATCGTCATGGAACACATCACGACGCGCGAAGCCGCGCAATATGTCCGCGATGCCGGAGCGCTGACCGCGGCCACCATCACCGCCCATCACCTGCTGTTCAATCGCAATGCGATCTTCACGGGTGGCATCCGGCCGCACTATTACTGCCTGCCGGTGCTCAAGCGCGAAACCCACCGCAGGGCGTTGGTCGAGGCGGCGACCAGTGGCAACCCGCGCTTCTTCCTGGGCACGGACAGCGCGCCACATCCGGCGCATCTGAAAGAGCATGCCAGCGGTTGCGCTGGCTGCTACACCGCACATGCCGCACTGGAGATGTACGCCCAGGCTTTCGACGCGGCCGATGCGCTGGACAAACTTGAAGGCTTTGCCAGCTTCTTTGGCGCCGATTTCTACGGGTTGCCGCGCAACACCGGCAGTTGCACCTTGCAGCGTTTGGACTGGCAGACACCGAGCCACTTCCCATTCGGCGCCGCCGATCTCAAACCCCTGCAAGGCGGCGAGACGCTGCCGTGGAAACTGATGCCGGCGTGACCAGCCCGATGAAAGCGGATCCTGCGCCGCCTGTGGACGGCGATCCCGCGCCGTGGGTGGACATCGAATGGCATCATCCCTGGCTGGCGCCATACCAGGTCCCCGGACAGCGAATCACACAGGCATGTGCCTCGGGCACGCCGCTGTGGCAGGCCCTGAACCAGTGCGCATCGGCGCCGGTGCAGTTCGTGCCTCAATCCGATCTGCCCGTCGGCACCGCCTACGAGGCGTTTATCGCGCAAACCGGCCAATGCCCCACCCGCGAAGGCCTGCACGACTTTTTCAACGGTTTGTGCTGGATCCACTTCCCCGCCACCAAGCGGCGGCTGAACCAGTTGCAATCGGCCCACATTGCTGCAGATGGCGTGCGCCCAGTACGCGGACCGGTGCGCGATGCCCTGACCGTGTTCGACGAAAACGCTGCCTTCCTTAACGCCCCCGATGCCTTGTGGAAAGCCCTGCAGGCCAAGCAATGGCCGGACTTGTTCGGATGCTTGCATCCTTTATGGGCGCAGTCCCAGTTGGTGCTGTTCGGCCACGCGCTGCTGGAGAAGCTGACGCAGCCACGCAAGCCCATGACGGCACACGTGTACCGCGTCGCCCCAGACGCGAGGTCCATGGCGGATATCGATGCCTGGGTGGCACAAGACCTGCGCAGCGAGCACTTGGCGACAAAACCGTTTGCCCATCTGCCGGTACTCGGTGTGCCAGGCTGGTGGCCAGCCAATGCCAAAGCCGGTTTTTACCATGATGCAACCGTTTTTCGGCCGCCTCGGCGCCCCCGGGGAGCACCCCAATAACCGCAGTTCGGGTGGGCATACCCGCGCCGACCGCTTGATTTCGGCGCCTTTGCCCCTACCATTCTTGTCACCGGTCAATAGACCACACTTTGAACGCATCCATGAAGAGAATCCTGCTGTTTGTCATGACCAACCTGGCCGTCGTGGTCGTGCTGGGCATCGTTGCCAACGTGCTGGGCCTGAACCGCTTCCTGACCGCCAACGGTCTGGACCTGGGCGCGCTGCTCGGCTTCGCGCTGCTCATGGGTTTTGGCGGCGCCATCATCTCGCTGCTCATCAGCAAGCCGGTGGCCAAGTGGAGTGCCGGGGTACGCATTATTGAGCAACCACAAAACGCGGACGAAGCCTGGATCGTGCAAACGGTGCAGAAGTTCGCCACCAGCGCAGGCATCGGCATGCCCGAGGTCGGCATCTTCGAGGGCGCGCCCAACGCGTTTGCCACCGGCGCCTTCAAGAACTCCGCCCTGGTGGCGGTGTCCACCGGCCTGTTGCAAGGCATGACGCGCGAGGAAGTAGAAGCGGTGATCGGTCACGAGGTAGCCCATATTTCCAACGGCGACATGGTCACGATGACGCTGATCCAGGGCGTCATGAACACCTTCGTGGTGTTCCTGAGCCGGGTCATCGGTTATGCCGTCGACAGCTTCCTGAACAAGGGCAACGACCGTCAGTCCGGCCCGGGTATCGGCTACTGGGTCACCACCATCGTGCTCGACATCGTGCTCGGATTTGTCGCGGCCATGATCGTGGCCTGGTTCTCGCGCCACCGCGAATTTCGCGCCGATGCCGGCGCCGCCAAGCTGATGGGGCGCCGCCAGCCGATGATCAACGCCCTGGCCCGCCTGGGCGGTATGACACCGGGTGAGTTGCCAAAAAGTGTGGCGGCCATGGGCATTGCCGGCGGCATCGGCAAGTTGTTCTCGACCCACCCGCCGATCGAGGAACGCATTGCTGCGTTGCAGAACACCGCTCCGGGCGGCTGAGCGTTTCTTCCCATTTCTGCGCCTGCGTTGGGCGCTGCACTGCTCTCCGACAGCCGCCCGGCAGATTTGCCGACGGCTGATATATTTTTGGGGCCGTTGTTGGCGCTAGTTCGGGCGGGCGCCGGTGCGCCAGATGGGAAGGGTGAACGGGTCCGCGAATGTCCCCCTCAATGGGCTCCGCCCATTGATTCCTCCTTTATTTCGCTACGCCGTTCACCTTTCCCATCTGGCAGTAGCTGTTGTTGTCGGCGGGGCGGGAAACAGCCGAGCAACCGAAAGCGAACCGAATGGGGTTGCCAACCTGCCGCGTGTCGCATCTGCAGATTCGAGCCAACAATCGCCCCTTACCGATCAGGTGGGCGGGACGCTCTGCGGAGCGAAATGAAGGAGGAGGCCGAAGGCCGGGGGACATTCGCGGAGCAGAGCGTCCCGCCCGCCTGATCGCACCCGTACAGTGCCGTGCAATGGCTCCCGGAAAGCAGCAGCAGACCCGGCTTCAGGCAACGGCCAGCATAGCCCGCGCCACCGCCTCCGCCACCCGGATGCCGTCCACCCCGGCCGACAGGATGCCGCCCGCATAACTGGCCCCTTCGCCGGCGGGAAACAGGCCTTGCACATTCAGGCTCTGGCAATCGTCGCCCCGTCCGATGCGCACCGGTGATGAGGTACGCGTCTCGACACCGGTCAGCACCGCGTCGGGCATGTCAAATCCCTTGATCTTGCGGCCGAATACCGGCAAGGCCTCGCGCAGCGCATCGATCGCATAGGAGGGCAAGGCCGCGCCCAGTTGACCCAGTTGCACACCAGGCTTGTACGAAGGCTCAACGCTTCCGAGCGCGGTTGACGCACGGTCCTTCAGGAAGTCGCCCACCAGCTGCCCCGGTGCACGGTAGCCGCTGCCACCCAGCATATAGGCCTGCGACTCCAGTTCACGCTGCAACACGATGCCAGCCAGTGGATGGCCCATGGCGTCGGCGCCTGGCGCAATCACATCGTCACCCAGCGCCGCGCGCATGCGCGCGCCGTCGCTGGGGAAGTCGGACGGACCAATGCCCACGACGAGGCCGGCATTGGCGTTGCGCTCGTTGCGCGAGTATTGGCTCATGCCATTGGTGACCACCCGGCCAACCTCTGATGTCGCGGCCACCACGGTACCGCCCGGACACATGCAGAAGCTGTAGACCGAACGGCCGTTGGCGGCGTGGTGGACCAGCCGGTATTCGGCCGCACCCAGCGCCGGATGGCCGGTATGGCGGCCCCAGCGCGAACGATCAATCACGCCTTGCGGGTGTTCGATCCGGAAACCAATCGAGAACGGTTTGGCGGCGATCTCCACGCCGCGCGCATGCAGCATGACAAAGGTATCGCGCGCACTGTGACCCGGCGCCAGCACCACATGGCGGGTCGCCAAATCGTACTCGGTCCCTTTGGCAAGATCGAGCACGCGCAACGCGCGCACTTGCCGGCCTCGCCCCTGGGCATCGGGCGCGGCATCGTCCAACTGCATATCGACCAGCTTCTGCTCGAAGCGGATCTCTCCGCCCATCGCGATGATCTGCTCACGCATGTTCTCCACCACCTTCACCAGCTTGAAAGTACCGATGTGTGGATGGGAATCGACCAGGATGTTCTCGGGTGCGCCGGCCTTGACAAACTCGGTCATGACCTTGCGCCCGAGGTAGCGCGGATCCTTGATCTGGCTCCACAATTTGCCGTCCGAAAAAGTGCCGGCCCCACCTTCGCCGAACTGTACGTTGGACTCCGGATCCAGCACCGATTGACGCCAAAGGCGCCAGGTATCCTTGGTGCGCTCGCGCACCTTGCGCCCTCGTTCGAGCACGATGGGTTTAAAGCCCATCTGGGCCAGCATCAGTGCGGCAAAAATGCCGCACGGGCCGAAACCGATCACCACCGGGCGCTGCCACTGCAGGTCGGCTACCGCGGCTGCCGGGGCTGTGCAGGGCGGGTGGTAGGCCATGTCCGGACTCTTGCTGACGTGCGCATTTGCGCTCAGCTGCTGCAGCAACTGCAACTCAAGCGCCGGGTCCGCCAGCTGCACATCCACCACGTAGACCACGCGCAATTCGGATTTGCGCGCGTCCACGCTAAGTTTGAACACATGGGTCTGTTGTACGGCCTGCGCAGGCAGCCCCAGCGTTTGCAGCACCAGCTGCTCCAGATCCGCATGTTGGTGTTCGAGCGGAAACTTCAGTTCAGTCAGACGAATCATGGCAAGGGCTCACCCGCGCGAATGCGGGCATGGCAAAAGAGAGCACAGCGCGCCGCGAGCGTGCCGCCACGCAAGACTCTTGAACGGCATCAGGCCGGCAAAAACCCCTCGACCGAGAGGTAACGCTCGCCGGTGTCGTAATTGAACCCCAGCACCTTTGCGCCGGCGGGAAGATCGGGCAACTTCTGCGCAATGGCCGCCAGCGTCGCACCCGACGAGATTCCCACCAGCATCCCCTCTTCGCGGGCACAGCGGCGCGCCATTTCGCGCGCCGGCTCGGCATCGACCTGGATCACGCCATCGAGCAGGTCCTTGTGCAGATTGGTCGGGATGAAACCCGCGCCGATACCCTGGATCGGATGCGGCGCCGGTGCGCCGCCCGATATCACTGGCGAGGCCACCGGCTCGACCGCGTACACCTTGAGCCCGGGCCATTTCGCCTTGAGCACCTGGGCGCATCCGGTGATATGGCCACCCGTTCCGACACCGGTGATCAGCGCATCCAGGCCGTCGGGAAAATCGGCCAGGATCTCCGCGGCCGTTGTGCGTGCATGAACCTCAATATTGGCCGGATTCTCGAACTGCTGGGGAATCCAGGCATCGGCTATGCCCGCGGCGATCTCCTGGGCCCGGGCAATCGCGCCCTTCATGCCCTTCTCGCGCGGCGTCAGGTCGAAACTCGCGCCATAAGCCAGCATCAGACGCCGACGCTCGACCGACATGCTGTCGGGCATCACCAGAATCAAGTTGTAGCCCCTGACTGCTGCCACCATCGCCAGACCGACGCCGGTATTGCCCGAAGTCGGCTCGACGATGGTGCCGCCAGGTTTGAGCGCGCCACTTTTTTCCGCTGCCTGCACCATAGCCAAGGCGATGCGGTCCTTGATCGATCCGCCCGGGTTGCTGCGTTCGGATTTGATCCACACGTGATGGCCTGCACCAAAAAGCCGGTTGATGCGAATGTGTGGCGTATTGCCAATCGTCTGCAGGATGTTGTCGGCTTTCATCGTGAGCACTCCTCGGGTTGGTTGCCTGCGATTGTCTCAGGAGTGGATAATCGACGCGTGAAGCCCACCAGACTGTCGCTGGTGCAAGCCCCGGTATCCGTCGCCTCGGCGTCGGGTGCGCAAGGCCGACGCCTCGGCGTCGGGTGGAAACACCGCACTGGAGGAACGTCCGGACTGCACAGGGCAGCGTAGCAGCTAACGGCTGTCCACTGAAAACCGGGCAAGCGTTTGGACGGTTTCGCCGGGCACGCAAGTGCACGGCAAAACGGACGAACGCGGGCCCGGCATAAGGTGAGGATCAGAGCAACAGAGACGAGTCGGCGGACGGGGCAACCCGAACGCCGGGTGAAACGGGCAATCTCTACGCGCAGCAATACCAAATAGGCACATGTTGGGACGCGCAGTTCGCTGCGCCCCCTACCCGGGGCCCCCGGGGTGTGTGCGGGTAGGTAGCACCGAGCCGTCGGGTGACCGGCGGCCCAGATTAATGACAGTCACGTCAGGGGCAACCCCGACGCACAGAATCCGGCTTATCGGTGGGCTTCACACTTACGACAACCATGGGGTCGGATCCCGATTCCGCTCCGCAAGCGGTCCCGGACCACCGTCTGGCGACGGAATCGGGCTCTGTCCCCATCTGTTCAAGTCCCCCTTCGATCAAAGGCGCGCCATGACAGCCCCCACCCCCACCATCCGCGGTTTCCACGCCCACGTGTACTTCGGGCGCGACACACTGGAGCAGGCGCGCACTCTGTGTGTGGCCGCCGCACAGCAGTTCCCGATGGTCAAACTCGGCCGCATGCACGAAAAGCCGGTCGGTCCGCATCCGGACTGGAGCTGCCAGCTGGCTTTCAAGCCTGCGCTGTTCGGCGAAGTGATTCCCTGGCTAGCCATGCGCCGCGCCGGCCTGGTGGTCTTCATTCACCCCATCAGCGACAACGACCTGGTCGATCACCGCGACCGCGCGATCTGGATGGGTGCGGTCCGGCCACTGAATCTCGACATACTGAGCGAACGCCAAAGCGACTTCGATCTCTAGCCCGGTGTCGGGCGACAAGCCCTGTCGCTCACGACCGGGAAGGGAATCCCGGGGCCATGCACTCGATGCGCTGCACATGGGCCAGCAAAGAGCGCTTGGCCACCGGCCACATGCGCGAAGGGACATCGTCGTAGGCGCGTTCCACCCATTCGTCCAGGGTCCCGTCCGGATGCGAGCGCATCACGTCCAGGATTTTTGCCTCACGCTTGAGCCGGTGCGCCTTGAGAGCTGCAATCGCCTGCGCTGCCTGGCCCAGCACATAACCGTGCGCCGGCAGGATGTATTCGATCTGCAGCGCCGCACACTGCGCCGCCAGCCGATCGAGCGACTCCAGGTAAGCCGTCATCTCGCCGTCCGGCGGATCGACCACGGTCGTGCTGCCGTTGAGCACATGGTCGCCACTGAAAAGCAGGCCATCCTGCAGCAACACCAGGCACACGTGATTGGCCGCATGACCGGGCGTATGGATCACTTGCAGTTCATGCACTGCGGCCTCGTCCGCGCCGCCCAGCCGCAACACCTGGCCATCGGCGAGCACCTGGTCGGGTACGAATTCGCTGGCGGCACGCGCCGTCTCAGCGCTGGGCAAACCCAAAATGGGCGGTTGCGGCGTGCACAGGGCCTGCAAAGGCTTGGCGCCCGGCGCGTGATCCGGATGCGAATGGGTGCAGACAATCATGCGGATGTCGCCGCCCGCGGCGCGCCACAGGCGCTCAAGGTGCTCGGTATCGGCCGGCCCCGGATCGATGGCGATGTACCCGGTTGCCGGATCGCCAACCAGATAGCTGTTGGTGCCCGGGCCGGTCATGGCGCCGGGATTGGACGCAGTCAATCGCATCACGTTGCGCAACAACGCCACCGGCTGGCCGGTGCGCCAATCAAGATGGTGCACGATCTGCCCGTCCGGCGAGACCAGCTGCAGCTCGCCATACGGATGCTCATGCTCCATGTAGCGCACTTCCTTGCCGGCCAGCCAGCCCGCACGCGGGCAACTGGTCCATAGCGGTTGTTCGTCAACGGCGCAGGCACGCAATACCGCATCCACCGAATCGAAGGCATTGAGTCGTTCAAGCGTACGAATGGTTGGAAAGATGATGAAGAACCCACCCTCTGCATGTTGCGCCAGCGCGTCCTGCGGGCGCACCCAGACCGGTTCGAACTGCTCGGTTTCATCTGCCACGGGCTGCTGCCCTGGCGGCATGCGTGCGACCAGGAAAGGCACATCGAAACGGCGTGGCAGGTCCCGGTCGGTGATCCAGTGCGCGAGCACGAATACCGCTTCGGCCGTCAGAACCAGGTCCCGCTGCACACACTGCGGCACGAATGCCGCCTTGCGGTCCATGCCTGCGATGTCGGCATCGCCAGGCATGCTGCCGTCGGCGCGGCGCGCCAGCAGGACGCCGAGCTCCTCGAAACTCTCGCGGATGGCGGCTATCGCCTGGGTCAGGTGCAGGTCGCTCTGACCCGGACGTCGGCCGGCATGGGGATGGGCTTGCGCATCGGTCGCATCGACGCCGCCGCCAGGGAAGACATAGGCCCCCGGCGCAAAGCTGGCCGTGAGCGAGCGACGCGTCATCAGAACCTCAACGCCCTTGGGGCCATCGCGCAACAACAAAACCGTGGCCGCAGGCCGGGTCGGCGCCGGTTCGCGCTGCGCATGCAAGAGCTGGGTAGATCTGACCATGTCGGCATTTTGCCGGCAATCGCGCGCCCCGGCGCACTGCAGGCTTCGGGGGATAATCCCGCGATGCGAATCCCGTTTACCAAGATGCAAGGCGCGGGCAACGACTTTGTCGTGCTCGACGAGACGCGCGCCTTGCTTGGCCTGGGCCCGCAGCACTACCGCATGCTGGCCGATCGCCATTTCGGCGTGGGTGCCGACCAGATCCTGAGCGTGCGCCCCTCGCCCGGCCCGGGCATCGACTTCGAATATGTGATTCACAACGCCGACGGCGGCCAGGTCGAGCACTGCGGCAACGGCGCACGTTGTTTTCTGGTGCATGTGCGCAGCCGCGGCCTGACCGACAAGGACACGGTGACGGTCAAGACCATGAACCGCGTGCTGACGCTGCACCAAACACCGGACGGCCGGGTCACGGTCGACATGGGCGCGCCGGAGTTTGCACTCGACGCCGTACCGTTCGACGCACAGGGCCTGCAACCGCTCAATCGCGGCAACTGGCAACAGTGGCCGCTGACCTTGCATCGTGTCGACAGCGCATGCACGGTCGATCTGGCAGTGTTGTCCATGGGCAATCCGCATGCGGTAAACATCGTCGACGACGTGGACACCGCCGACGTGAAAAACCTGGGCCCATTGATCGAAAGCCATGCGGCATTTGCGCAGCGGGTCAATGCCGGCTTCCTGCAGATCGTGAACCGCCACACCATCCGCTTGCGCGTGTTCGAGCGTGGCGCCGGCGAGACCCAAAGCTGCGGTACCGGCGCCTGCGCGGCCGTCGTGGCCGGCATCCGACTGGGCCTGCTCGATGCCCAGGTCGATGTGGCCACGCGCGGCGGCCGGCTGACGATCGTGTGGAACGGCGGCGACAACGCCGTCATGATGACCGGCCCGGCCCAAACTGTATTTGAAGGCGAAATCGTTTTACCTCAACCACCATGACCCACTCATCCTTCACCAATCCGATCACCGAAGACGACATCGCCAACTACCTGGCCAATACACCAGACTTTTTCGAGCGCCATTCCGAGATGCTGGCCAGCGTGCACCTGACCAGCCCCCACAGCAAGCGCGCTGTCAGCCTGCAGGAACGCCAGGCCGAAATGTTGCGCGACAAGATCAAACTGTTGGAACACCGGCTCATGGACATGATCCGGCACGGCAACGAGAACGCCTTGTTGTCCGACCGCCTGTTGCGCTGGTCGGCTTCGCTGTTCCGCAACGCGGATGCGGCGCAGGTACCGGCGCAGATCGCCGAGCAGGTGCGCGAGCAGTTCGCGGTGCCCCAGGTCACGATCAAGGTCTGGGGCGTCGCGACCCCATACCAGGAAGCTGAATTCGCCCGCAATGTCACTGACGACGCGAAGATGTTCGCCAACTCCCTGACCGAGCCGTTCTGCGGCGTCAATACCGGCTTCGAGGCGGTGACATGGCTGAGCGACCCGGTAGCGGCCGCGTCGATCGCGTTGCTGCCACTGCGCGAACCCGGCTCTGCCGGCCAGCAGCCGGCCTTTGGCATGCTGGTGCTGTCATCGCCCGACGGGCAACGCTTCAACAGCGGCATGGGAACCGATTTCCTACAGCACGTAGCCGACATCGCCAGCGCGGCCCTGGACCGGCTGCGTCCGGCCTGAACATCAGCGCCAACTGGCGTGCGCTGATGCCCGAGCCACACGACACCCAGGCAAGCGGCGCCGCCGACGATCCGCTGGTGGGGCGTTATCTGACATATGTGCGGGTCCAGAAGCGTCTGGCCGATCGCACAGTCATCCTGTACACCCTCGATCTCGACCGCCTCTGCCGCCTGGCGGCCGACGCCGGCGTGTTGCTGATCGATGTGCAGCACACCCAGGTGCGGCGCTGGGTGGCCCGGATGCATAGCCAGGGCCGCAGCCCGCGCGGCATTGCGCTGATTCTTTCCGGCTGGCGAGGGTTTTACAACTGGCTCGGCCGTGAGGGCCTGATTTCCGCCAACCCGGTACTCGATGTGCGTGCGCCCAAAGCGGCAAAGCCCCTTCCAAAGGCCTTGAGCGTAGACGATGCCGTGCAACTGGCGGAGTTTCACAGCGATACCGCCGACCCCTGGCTGGAGGCGCGTGACTGCGCCATCGTCGAGTTGCTCTATGGCGGCGGGCTGCGGGTCGGCGAACTCGTGGGCCTGGATGTGTTGGCCGGCGCACAGGCGCGCGGCTGGCTTGATCTGGATGCCGGCGAAGCCCATGTGCTGGGCAAGGGTTCGAAACGGCGCAGCGTGCCCATCGGCGCCAAGGCTATCGCCGCAGTCACGGCCTGGCTCGCACTGCGGGCCTTGCCGCTGCGTGCACCGCAGGCGGCATTGTTCGTCGGGCGCAGCGGCACCCGGCTAAGTGCGCAATCCGTCTGGCAACGCCTGCAACGGCGCAGCCAGCAGGCCGGCCTGCCCACACCGGTGCATCCGCACATGCTGCGCCACTCGTTCGCCAGTCACCTGCTGCAGTCCAGCGGCGATCTGCGCGCTGTGCAGGAGTTGCTGGGACACGCCAACATCACGACCACCCAGGTCTATACGCGACTCGATTTCCAGCACCTGGCCAAGGCTTACGACGCGGCCCATCCACGCGCCCGGCGCAAGTTGTCCGATCCGCAATAGGCGCGTGAGCCTGCCGCCAGGCCCATCACGGCATCCAGCGGGCGGGGGCTGGCGAGGCAGGGCCGACAATCGACGCCATGAAAGTCTTACGTCTGCACCCGGGCAAGGAGCGCTCGCTGCTGCGCCGCCATCCCTGGATCTTCGAATCGGCGATTGCGCGCGGGGGCGCCGACTCCGGTGAAACCGTGCGCGTGGAATCCCACGACGGCACGTTCCTGGCCTGGGCGGCCTTCAGCCCGCTGTCGCGCATCCGTGCCCGGGCCTGGAGTTTTGACGAGCAGCAACGCGTCGACCCGGAGTTTCTCGACGCCACCTCTGCGGCGGCGATCTCGGCGCGCGCGCGATTCGACATCCAAAGCGACGCGATGCGGCTGGTGCATGGCGAGTCGGACAACCTGCCCGGCCTGGTGGTGGACCGCTATGGAGACACCCTGGTCGCGCAGTTCCTGTCCGCTGGCGCGCAACGCTGGAAGTCCGTCCTGGCCGACGCCTTGTTGCGCCACACCGGACTCTCGCGCTTGTACGAACGCTCTGACACCAGCAGCCGCAAGCTCGAAGGCTTGCCGGAAAAAACCGGATGGCTGCGCGGCGACGGCCCGCTGGATCTGGTGATCCGAGAACACGACTGGCAACTGGGGCTCAACATTGCCCAAGGTCACAAGACCGGGTTCTATCTTGACCAGCGCGACAGCCGCGCGCGTTTTGCCCAAAGTGCACGTCAACTGAAATTTGACTCGGTGCTCAACTGCTACTGTTATACCGGCGGCTTCAGTGTCGCGGCGCTGACCGGCGGCGCCCGCCATGTCACGTCGATCGACTCGTCGGGGCCTGCGCTGGCGTTTGCGCGCGCCAATCTGGAGCGCAATGGTTTTGACGCCACACGCTGGGACCTGCGCGAAGCCGATGTCAATGTTGCGTTGCGCCAATACATTGCGGCCGGACAGACATTCGACGCCATCGTGCTCGATCCGCCCAAGTTTGCGCCCACTATCGCCCATGCCGAACGGGCGGCGCGTGCTTACAAGGACATCAACCGACTGGCGTTGAAGCTGCTCAATCCCGGCGGCCACCTGTTCACGTTTTCGTGCTCCGGTGGCATCAGCGTAGACCTGTTCCACAAGATCGTCGGCTCCGCCGGCACCGACTCCGAGGTCGACGGATTCATCCTCGGACACCTGGGCGGCGCGCCTGACCATCCGATGACGCTGCGTTTTCCGGAAGGTGAATACCTCAAGGGCTTGATGGTCATGCGCAAGTAGGCGCGGGTTGTCGCTTGCAAATGCTCGGTACACTCCACACCTTGGTTTTTTGCTTGTGCCGGCCCGATCCAGGGCCTGGATCGCGCGCAAGCAGGTCTTGAACCGTCAGGAGTCCCCATGAGCCTCATCCCCGCCACCATCCTCACCGGTTTTCTCGGCTCAGGCAAGACCACGCTGCTCAAGCGCGTGTTGTCCGAAGCCCATGGCCAGAAGATCGCGGTGATCGAAAACGAGTTCGGCGAAGAGAACATCGACAGCGACATTCTGGTGTCCGACGTCAAGGAACAGATCATCCAGATGAGCAATGGATGCATCTGCTGCACCATCCGCGAAGACCTGCGCAGCACGCTGCAGGATCTGGCCGCCAAGAAGCGCCGCGGCGAGCTCGACTTCGACCGGGTGGTGATCGAAACCACCGGGCTGGCCGATCCAGGGCCGGTGGCGCAGACCTTCTTCATGGACGAGGAAATCGCCGAAAGTTATCTGCTCGACTCTATCCTGACGCTGGTCGATGCCAAACATGCAGCGACCCAGCTCAACGACCGCCAGGAAGCACGGCGCCAGGTCGGGTTCGCCGACCAGATCTTCATCAGCAAGACCGACCTGGTGGCCAAAGACGAGGTCGACGCATTGATGCACCGCCTCAAGCACATGAATCCGCGTGCGCCTCAGACGGCTGTGCATTTCGGCGTCGTACCGATCAAGGATGTATTCGATCTGCGCGGCTTCAACCTCAATGCCAAGCTGGAAATCGATCCTGATTTCCTGAAGGAAGATGGCCAAGGCCACGATCACGATCACGATCATGCGCACGTCGAAGGCGAACACTGCGACCACCCCTCGCACCAGCACGGCGACGGCGGTGGCGGCCACCATCATCACCACGACGACGACGTGAAAAGTTTCGTGTTTCGCTCAGAGCGCGCCTTTGATGCCGCCAAGCTGGAAGATTTTTTGGGCGCAATTGTCAATATCTACGGCCCCCGCATGTTGCGCTACAAGGGCGTACTCCACATGAAGGGTACCGATCGCAAAGTGATCTTCCAGGGCGTGCACCAGCTCATGGGCAGCGACCTGGGCCCGCAATGGGTACCGGAAGAAACACGGATGAGCAAGATGGTGTTCATCGGCATCGACCTGCCCAAGGACATTCTGCTGCAGGGCCTGGAGCAATGTCTGGTTTGACGCGGCGGCCATCAGGTGCAGGTTCTACCCATCAAATGGCCGCTGTCACGGCCATTTTTTGGGTCCGTTGGCGATAAGGGGTACACTCGCCCGCCGAAGACAGGGTCCGCATAACGCGGGCACAGTGTGGCGGGGAACACATCAACCCGGCCATCAGGGGATGGAGTCGTCAGTCGTTGGCATGTCTGATGACTGCAGCCATGGATTGACAGGTTCTGTGAGGAGTCTAGAAGTGAAAGCCACGCCAGCGAAGGTCAAACCGGCCGCAAAAACACCCGCCAAGGCGACTGTGACGGCGGCCAAGCCGTCCGCCGCCAAGAAACCAGCAGCCAAAAAGCCAACTGCCAAGAAGACCCCGAGCAAAGTCGTGGCCAAGACCCCGGCGCCCCGCACAGCCACCAAACCGGCGACCAAGCCAGTGTCCAGTGCTGCCAAGCAGCCAGCGGCAAAGTCAACACCCGCCACCCCCGTCAAGAAGCCTGCGGCCAAAAGCGCTGCGCAGACCCCGAGAACAATGCCCAGTCCTACGAAAGCCGTCAACAAGGCTGAAGCCGCCACCCCAGGGGCCAAGTCTGATACCCGTGTGATGCCCCCCACCACGATCATGTCCGCCTCCGGCGTGCCACAGCGGACCGGGCGGCCATCGTCGCGTCTGGCTTCGCTGACGGTGCCCTCGATGGCGCAATCGGTTGCCTCGACCGCTGCCAAGGCCAGTTACGCTCCGCTGCCCGTGACGCCGGTGATCATTCCGCCGCTGCCGACGTCCAATCACAAAGACCCGAAGCTGGCGAACAACTGGAAGACCAAGCCGGTCGATCAGCTGACCGACGCCGAATTGCTGGCGATGCCCGACGATGAGTACATGAACGAGAAGCAGCTCGCTGCATTCCGGCTCAAGTTGAGCATCCTCAAGCGCGACATTCTGGCCAGTGCCGGTGAAACCACCGAGCATCTGCGCGAAGACACGGTCGTGGTGCCCGACCCGGCCGACCGCGCGACGATCGAAGAGGAACACGCCCTCGAACTGCGCACCCGCGATCGCGAGCGCAAGCTGCTCAAGAAGATCGAGCAATCGATCGGGCGCATCGATGCCGGCGACTATGGCTACTGCGACGAAACCGGCGAGCCGATTGGCGTCGGTCGGCTGCTGGCACGCCCGACGGCAACCTTGTCGCTCGAGGCCCAGCAACGCCGCGAGCTCAAGCAAAAGATGTTCGGCGACTAGCCAGGTCCGGGACAGGTGCCGGCTGGCGCGTAGAATCTTTCGCACACCACGACCCGAAAATGTCAGCGAAAGACAACAACTCCAGCCTCCTGTCCAAGGTTGCGAAATTCGTTCGCAACCCGACGACCAACTGGACGGACCTCGACAAGCAGGATCCGGAGCCCGAGGGCGGCTACAGCAAGCAGGCGCTCAAGGAAATGATCGAGCGCAAGCGGCAGAATGATTTCGTGCGCAAGCGCGAATTCGACCAGTTGCGCAAGCTGCGCAACCGCGATCCCAATGCCAATCCCGATCTTGCCGGCCGGCCCTCGTACTTCCAGAGCAGCTTGCCGTCCAATCCGGACGAGCGGGCGATGACGATCAAGAAGATCGACGAAATCGAAGCGCAGATGTCCAACCAGTGGTGGCAGGGCAAGAGCAATGGCGCACCACCACCTGCGCGGTCGGCCTCTGCGACCCCAAATGCCAAGACCGACGCAGCCTCAGGTCCGGATGCCGAATCGGATCCATCCTACGCCCCCACCCGGTTGAGCCCGATGCGGCCGGAACGGGGCGTGGCGGAGGCCGAGGCGACCGATTTCCCGGCCACGTTGAGCCACTCCGGCTTCGGGCCTGATGCGGGGGCAGACAACCCGCCGGCCAACCCCGCGCCGGCCGCCACGCCTGTGATCGACGAACCGGCGCCTGTCGCCGGTCGCGGATTTCTGCATTCGCGCCCAGCACCGGTGGAATGGGTCGAGGGCATGTCCGACGCCGACCTGGAAGAAGCGGCCATCCGCTTTGCCAACGGCGACGAAGGCGGCGCCGAGTCCAGCCTGCAGACGGCCTTGTCGAACACCGATGCCAAACCCGACCAGGCCTTGCGCTGGGCCATGGCCCTGCTCGACCTGTACCGGGCGACTGACCGGCAAAGCCACTTCGATGTGGCCGCGATCGAATTCGCTGAACGCTTCGGTCGCTCGGCGCCCGCCTGGTTCTCGATACCAGCCAACCTGGGACTCAACAACGCCAGTGCCATGGTACGGACCTTGCCCTCACGACTGATGGCCGAGCCCCTGTGGCGCAGCCCGAGTCACTTCACCGCTGGGTCGGTAGATGACCTGCGCCTGGCCATCGCCAATGCCGCCGCGCCATGGTTCATCGATTGGGGACCGCTCACGCAGATAGAAGCATCGGCCGTTGACGCCATGGGCGAGTTGTTTTCCGAATGGTGCAGCACTCCGGTGGACCTGCATTTTTCAGGCGTTCATATACTTGAAACCGCACTGCGGCGCTGCGCACCTTCCGGCGATCGCACGATTGGCCAGACGCCCTGGAAACTGCGCCTGGACGCGCTGCGCATCATGGGCCTGCGCGACGCTTTCGAACTGGTCGCGCTGGACTACTGCGTCACCTTCGAGGTCTCGCCCCCGACCTGGCAGGATGTGCGCAGCAGTTTTGCCGATCTGGCGCCCGGTGCGTTTGACGCTGCCGCCAGAGGATCGGCGGACACCGAACGCGGCGGCTTGCCCGCTCGGTCTGGTGGCCACGGCAGTTACCAGCAAGTGCCGACCTTGCACATGGGCATCGAATCGGTCCAGGCCGCAGTTTCGGAGTTGTCGGGCGAAGTGCTCGGCGACGCCTCGGCGGCGCTCCATCGTCTGGAATCCGACCGCAACGGAGCGCCACGTCTGGTCGTATCCTGCGCCAATCTGGTACGGGTTGATTTTTCCGCGGCCGGCAGCATATTGAACTGGGTGGCCCATCTTCAAAATGACGGCTGTCAGGTGCAGTTCCTCGATCTGCACCGACTGGTGGCCGCATTCTTCGGCGTGGTCGGCATACACGAGCATGCCAGGGTCGTGATGCGATCGCGCTGAGTTGCCACCACGCATCTTTCGGCAGCGGGGCTTGAGGCCCCGGACAACCAATCATCATGGAACAATTTCACGGAACCACCATCATCAGTGTGCGGCGCAAGACTGCCGACGGCTACGACGTCGCGATTGGTGGCGATGGACAAGTCACGCTGGGCAATATCGTCATCAAGGGTACGGCGCGCAAGGTACGCAAGCTTTACCACGGCAAAGTGCTGGCCGGATTTGCCGGTGCCACCGCCGACGCATTCACGCTATTCGAACGCTTCGAAGCCAAACTCGAGAAGCATCAGGGTCATCTGGTGCGCGCGGCAATCGAACTCACGCGCGACTGGCGTACCGACCGGGTGTTGCGCCGCCTCGAAGCCATGCTGGCGGTGGCCGACAAGGACGCATCGCTGATCATCACCGGCAACGGTGACGTGTTGGAGCCGGAAAACGGCATCGTGACCATCGGCTCCGGCGGCGCCTATGCCCAGGCCGCGGCCATGGCCTTGCTGAACCATACCGAGTTGCCTGCTGCCGACATCGTGCGCAAGTCGCTCGAGATTGCCGGCGAGTTGTGCATCTACACCAACATGCACCACACCATCGAAACCCTGCCGTGATCACCGTGTGCCGGCGCAGTGCATCTGCCCTGCCCGCCCACGACCCGGTCACCCCCTGAAACCGCGAGAGCGCTCGCCGAGCGTCAGCCCATGAACATGTCTTCCCTCACGCCCCAACAAATCGTCCTCGAACTGGACAAGCACATCGTCGGCCAGACCCAGGCCAAACGTGCGGTCGCCATCGCGCTGCGCAACCGCTGGCGACGTCAGCAGGTGCAAGGCAGCCTGCGCGCGGAAATCACGCCCAAGAACATCCTGATGATCGGCCCCACCGGCGTGGGCAAGACCGAGATTGCACGGCGACTGGCCCGGCTCGCGGACGCGCCCTTCATCAAGGTCGAGGCCAGCAAGTTCACCGAGGTGGGTTATGTCGGCAAGGACGTCGATTCGATCATCCGCGACCTGGCCGACGTGGCCGTCAAGCAGACGCGCGAGTCGGCCAAGGTGGCGGTGCGCGAACGCGCGCTCGATGCCGCCGAAGAGCGGATTCTGGACATTCTGATCCCGCCGCCGCGTGGAGAAGAAGGCGGCAAACGCGCGATCGACCAGCCCGAGAGCGCTGCACGACAGGCGTTTCGCAAGAAGCTGCGTGAAGGCCAACTCGACACGCGCGAGATCGAGATCGACCTGAGCCAGTCCAGCCCGCAACTCGAGGTCATGGGACCGGCCGGCATGGAGGAAATGACCGAGCAGTTGCGTGGCCTGTTCGGCCAGATGGGCCAGAACAAGCGCCAGACACGCAAACTGCCGGTGGCCGAGGCACTCAAGCAGGCACAGGACGAGGAAGCCGCCAAGCTGGTCAACGAAGACGACATCAAGACGCAGGCCTTGCTATCGGCGGAGCAGAACGGCATCGTGTTCATCGACGAGATCGACAAGGTGACTTCGCGTTCTGAGGGCAGCAACGCCGGCGAAGTCTCACGGCAGGGTGTGCAACGCGACCTGCTGCCGCTGGTCGAGGGTACGACCGTGTCGACCAAGTACGGGGCCATCAAGACCGATCACATCCTGTTCATCGCATCAGGCGCGTTTCACCTGAGCAAGCCGAGCGACCTGATTCCCGAGTTGCAGGGCCGCTTCCCGATCCGTGTCGAATTGCGCCCGCTGTCGATCGAGGATTTCGAATCCATTCTGACACAGACACATGCCTCGCTGGTCAAGCAATACCAGGCGCTGCTGGCCACCGAGAACGTCACCATCGACTACGCGCCAGACGGTGTGACGCGCCTGGCGCAGATCGCCTTCGAGGTCAACGAACGCACGGAAAACATCGGCGCGCGCCGCCTTTCCACAGTGATGGAACGCCTGCTCGAAGAAGTCAGTTTCGAAGCCAGCACATTGAGCGGACAGACCATCGTGGTCGACGCGGCCTACGTCAATGCACGCCTGGCGGAGCTCAGCCAGGATGAGGACCTTTCACGTTACATCCTGTAGGCAATCGTCGAATGGCCCGCGCCAGTCTCATGCGTTACTTTCATAAATCGCCGTAAGTTATTAATTTAGAAGGGATTTTGCCGCCGGTTTGCCTTCAAAATTCCATCTAAGTCCTTGATTTCATTGGAAAAATTTCTCGCGGCGCTTGTTGTATCCCTTGGAAATGCTGCTACAGTGCAAAAAAGTGCAATTAAGTGGTATTTGGTGCCTTACCGAAGCCACTTGGGGCATGTTTCTTCAGCCAAGGGTCAATCGCAGTGTTTCAAGGGCCGTCGTATTTGAATCTGGATGCCAAGGGGCGGCTTTCGGTGCCGACCCGGCATCGGGACGCCCTGGGCGGAGCTGACGGCGGGCAACTGACGATTACCCGCCACCCCGACGGATGCCTGATGGTCTTTCCGCGGGCCGAGTGGGAAAAATTCCGTGAACGCGTGGCGGCGTTGCCGATGTCCGCGGTGTGGTGGAAACGTATCTTCCTGGGCAACGCCATGGATGTGGACATGGACGGCACGGGCCGGGTGCTGGTGTCTCCCGAATTGCGCCAGGTAACCGGTATCACCCGCGAAACCGTGCTTCTGGGCATGGGCAACCACCTGGAGCTCTGGGACAAGGCGACCTACGAAGACAAGGAAGCCAAGGCCATGCAGGGTGAAACACCCGACGTGTTCAAGGACTTTTCCTTTTGAATGCCGAACGTGAACACCGGGTTGATCCACACCACCGTTTTGTTGCACGAAGCGGTCGACGCGCTGCTCGGCCAGCCGCAGGACGCGCAGCCGCAGACATTCATCGACGCGACTTTCGGACGTGGTGGTCACAGCCGGCTGATCTTGTCGCGACTGCGTACGCAGGACCGTTTGATCGCCATCGACAAGGATCCGCAGGCGATCGCCAGTGCGGCGGAAATCGACGATCCCCGTTTCTCCATCCGGCACCAGGGTTTCGACCAGCTGGGCGAACTGGGTGCGGGGTCGGTGGCCGGCATCCTGATGGATCTGGGTGTGAGCTCACCGCAGATCGACGATCCCGCACGCGGTTTCAGTTTCCGTTTCGACGGGCCACTGGACATGCGCATGGATACGACACGGGGCCAGAGCGTTGCGCAATGGCTTGCCGATGCGCCAGTCAATCAGATTGCGGAGGTGATTCGTGACTATGGTGAGGAACGGTTTGCTGGCGCCATTGCAAAGGCGATTGTTGCTCGCCGGCAGGAACGGGGCGCAATTTCATCCACCACCGAGCTGGCCCAGCTCGTGGCTGACACGGTCAAAACCCGCGAGCAGGGCCAGAATCCTGCAACGCGCACATTTCAGGCTTTTCGGATTTTCATCAACGCCGAGCTTGAAGCCTTGCAGACAGCGTTAGCCGCCAGTATCGACGTATTGCACCCCCAGGGCATGCTGGTCGTGATCAGCTTTCACTCTCTCGAAGACCGTATTGTCAAACAGTTCATCGCCCGCCATGCGCGCGAACAGGTTGACCGCCGCGTTCCTTTCGCCGAGCCCCAGCCGCTGCAGCTGCGCGCGCTTGCGCGCGTCAAACCATCCGCGGGCGAAGTCGCCGGCAATACCCGCTCGCGCAGCGCCGTGATGCGCGTGGCACAAAGAACGGACGCGTCGTGACCCGGCTCAACCTGGTCCTGCTGCTGGCCGTGCTCGCCAGTGCGCTTTACCTGGTCAACGTGCAGTACGAGTCGCGTCGTCTGTTCACCGCCATGGAACGCGCCAATTCCGAAGGCCGCCGGCTGGAGACAGAGCGCGATCGCCTGCAAGTGGAGCGCCGCGCACAGGCCACGCCACAACGCGTCGAAAAACTGGCCCGCGAAAAGCTGCAGATGCGCCCCGCCACCCCGGCCATCACCCACTACGTCGCCTACTCCGACGCCAGCACCGCGCCGGCAAGCGCCGCCATCGACGGCAGCGCCCGCGCTGCTTCAGGGAGGTTGCCATGACCCGCAGGACCGCTCCCAAGGGTCATGCCGCAGCGCGTTGCGCGAAGGCCTCGTCATCCCGCCGCAGGGCCGCCCAATGAGCCGCAAGAGCATTCCCTACACCTCCAGCCCGTTGCTGGCCAGCCGCACGCCGGTATGGCGCAGCAAGCTGGTGGTGGCACTGGCGGCGATCGGCTTCGCCGCCCTGGCTGCGCGTGCGGTGCATATCCAGGTACTGGCCAACGACTTCTACCAGCGTCAGGGTGAGGTGCGATTCGCCCGCACGCTGGCCATGCCGGCCAACCGCGGGCGCATCATCGACCGCAATGGCCTGATCCTGGCCTCCAGCGTCCCTGCGCCGAGTATCTGGGCGATTCCCGAAGACGTGCCGCGCGATGATCCAGCGGCACTCAAGCAATTGGCCAAGCTGCTCGACATGCCGCTGCCCAGCCTGCAGCGCAAACTCGAGAACGAAGACAAAACCTTTGTCTGGCTCAAACGTCAGGTCGATGAGTCGGTGGGCAAGCAGATCGAAGCACTGGGTCTCAAGGGCATCTACCAGCGCAAGGAATACCGCCGCGAGCACCCGGAAGGAGAGGCCACTGCGCATGTGGTTGGTTTCACCAACACCGAAGACAAGGGACAGGAAGGCATCGAGCTGGCGTTCGACGCGGATCTCGCCGGGCGTGCCGGTTCGCGTCGGGTCATCAAGGACCGGCTGGGACGGGTCGTTGAAGGGGTCGGCGAACAGGTGCTGCCGGTAGACGGCAAGGACATCCAGCTGAGTATCGACAGCAAGATCCAGTTCTTCGCCTACCAGAAACTGCGCGACGCTGTCACCAGCAACAAGGCCAAGGCCGGCAGCGTCGTTGTGCTCGACGCGATCACCGGCGAGATCCTGGCGATGGCCAACTATCCGAGCTTTTCGCCGGACAACCGAAGCGGCCTGACCGGCGAGCAGTTGCGCAACCGGGCCCTGACCGACGTGTTCGAGCCAGGCTCGACGATGAAGCCCATTACCGCCGCCATGGCCCTGGAAGCCGGGCGCGTGAAACCGCAAACGCTGATCGAGACCGGACCCGGACGGCTCACGCTGGGCGGATTCACCATTCGCGACACCCACGACTACGGCACCTTGACAGTCGAGGGCGTGATCCAGAAGTCGAGCAACATCGGCGCGATCAAACTCGCGCAGAAGATGAGTCCGCACGAGATGTGGGACATCTTGACCGCGCTCGGTTACGGCCAGAAGCCGCAACTGCAGTTCCCGGGCGCAGTGACCGGCCGGCTGCGGCCGTGGAAGACCTGGAAGCCGGTCGAGCAGGCCACCATGGCGTATGGCTACGGTCTGTCGGCATCACTGTTCCAGATGGCGCACTCCTACACCGCGTTCGCACACGATGGCAGCCTGATCCCGGCCACCATCATCAAGAGCCCGGAGCCGGCCATCGGTGTGCCGGTGTTCTCGGCCCAGAACGCGGCTGCGATCCGCAAGATGCTGCAGATGGCAGCCGGGCCGGGCGGCACCGGCCAGCGCGCGCAGACCATCGGCTATTCGGTCGGCGGCAAGTCCGGCACCGCACACAAGCAGGTTGGCAAGGGGTACGCGACCAACAAATACCGCTCCTGGTTCACCGGCATGGCACCCATCGACAAGCCGCGCATCGTGGTCGCCGTGATGATCGACGAGCCCAGCGCCGGCAAATATTTCGGTGGCGAAGTGGCCGCGCCGGTGTTCAGCGAAACTGTGCAACAGGCGCTACGGTTGATGGGTGTGACGCCCGACATGGCGGTCAAGCCGCAAATCGTCACCGCGGTGGAGGAGAGCCTGTGATGCAGGAATTGCGCTCACCCGAACTCGCCGCGTCGTGGCTGCACCAGCATGTGCGTGGCCAGTTGCAGAGCGATAGCCGCAAAGTCAGGCCAGGCGACGGATTCATCGCCTGGCCGGGCGCCGCCCACGACGCACGCACCCATGTGCGCGCGGCGCAGGCGCAGGGCGCCAGCGTCTGCCTGGTGGAGCGCGAGGGCCTCGAAGCCCATGCCCTGTCCGAAACCGGCGTGGCCAGCTACCGCGGTCTCAAGGCCGCCAGCGCACTGATTGCCAGCGCCTACTACGACACGCCATCGCGCGCGTTGCAGATACTGGCCGTCACCGGAACCAACGGCAAGACCTCGATCGCCTGGTGGCTGGCGCAGGCCTTGTCCAGCCCGTCACTGACGCCGGCCTACCCCTGCGCGGTTGTCGGCACGCTGGGCGTCGGCCGCCCGCCGGCCGCCCACGCCGCAGACGACGACCTGCAGGCCGGCATCATCGCCACCGGGCTGACAACACCGGACCCGGTATTGCTGCAGGCCACGTTGCGCCAATTCGTCGATGCCGGTCTGCGCGCCTGCGCACTGGAGGCTTCGTCGATCGGCATCGACGAACACCGGCTGGACGGCACCCGGATCCATACCGCGATCTTCACCAACTTCACGCAGGATCATCTGGACTATCACGGCTCGATGGACGCTTACTGGCGCGCCAAGACCCGATTGTTCACCTGGCCCGGACTGAAGGCGGCAGTCATCAACATCGACGACGCCAAAGGCCCGGAACTGATGCAACTGCTGGAGGGCCGCGAACTCGATGTCTGGAGCGTCTCCTGCCACGCGCCGGCGCGTTTGCAGGCGCGCGACATCCGGATCGCTGGCGATGGCCTGGTATTTGATGTCGTCGAAGGTGACGAGTCGCATGTTTTGCCCACCACCTTGATCGGCCATTACAACGTCTCCAACATGCTCGGCGTGATCGCCGCCATGCGCACGCTGGGTATCGCCCTGGCCCAGGCCGTCGCCGCCTGCGTCAGGCTGTCGCCCGTACCCGGGCGCATGCAACGCGTGCGGTTGCCCGGCATGCCGCTGGTCGCGGTCGACTACGCCCATACACCGGACGCGCTGGACAAGGCGCTGCAGGCCCTGCGCCCGCTGGCGCAGCAACGCACTGGCCGTCTGTGGTGCGTATTCGGCTGCGGCGGCAACCGCGACCCTGGCAAACGCCCGTTGATGGGCAATGCGGCCCGCGCTGCCGACCAGATCATCGTGACCAGCGACAACCCGCGCAACGAGAACGCGCAAGTCATCATCGACCAGGTGATGCCGGGACTGAGCGGCCATGCCGGTGTGTTTCAGCAGGTCGACCGCGCCCAGGCGATCTCCATGGCCGTGCGCGAGGCCAGCCCCGCCGACGTGTTGCTGGTCGCCGGCAAAGGCCACGAGGACTATCAGGAGATTGCCGGTGAACGCCGTGCGTTCTCGGACCTGGCGCAGGTGCGCGCGGCGCTGGCGCAACGGGCGGAGGGGGCAACACCATGATGGAACTCGCGCAAGCCCTGCGCTGGTTGCCCGGCGCCAAACTGCACGGCGACCCACGCCAGGTGATCAGCCGCGTGCATTCCGACACGCGCAGCCTGCACGCTGGCGACCTGTTTGTCGCGATCCGGGGCGAGAACTTCGATGCCAATCGCTTTGTAGCCCAGGCCGCCAGCGCCGGCGCGGCGGCCGCCCTGACCAGCGACGCCGACACGTTGCGACAGGCAGGCCTGCCCGGCATCGTCGTGGCCGACACACGCCGCGCGCTGGGCGACCTGGCCAGCGGCTGGCGCGCCCAATTCACGCTGCCGTTGATCGCGGTGACTGGCAGCAACGGCAAGACCACCGTGACCCAGATGCTGGCGGCCATCCTGCGCTGCTGGCAGGGTGATGCCTCCATGGCCACCCATGGCAATTTCAACAACGACATCGGTCTGCCGCTGACGCTGCTGCGACTGCGCTCGAACCACCGTGCCAGCGTGGTCGAACTGGGCATGAACCACCCCGGCGAGATCGCCCGGCTCGCCGCGATCGCGCAACCCACCGTGGCGCTGATCAACAACGCCCAGCGTGAACACCTGGAATTCATGGCCACGGTCGAGGCTGTGGCGCACGAGAACGGCGCTGTCATCGACGCGCTGCCGATCGACGGCATAGCGGTGTACCCGCAGGACGATGCTTTCGCCGACATATGGCGCAGCATGGCAGGCCAACGCCGCTGCATGGTTTTTTCTGCCACACCCGCGTCCGACCCATCGCCGCTGACGGATGTGGCCTGCACAACCGCAGCCTGGCACGACGGCGCCTGGCAGGTGCAGGCACGTACCCCTGCGGGTTCACTGCAATTCAGGTTGCGCATGGCAGGTGTTCACAACCTGCACAACGCGATGGCGGCCGCGACCTGCGCACTGGCTGCCGGTGCACCGTTGAAGGCCATCGTCGATGGGCTGCAAGCGTTCGAGCCGGTAAAGGGGCGTTCACGGTCGGTGGCGCTGAACCTGGCTGGCAAGTCCTGCACGCTGATCGATGACAGCTACAACGCCAACCCGGACTCGGTCGATGCGGCGCTCGTGATGCTGGCCAGTCTGCCGGCGCCGCGCCTGATGGTGCTCGGGGACATGGGCGAGGTCGGAGACCAGGGCCCGCTGTTCCATGCGCAGGCCGGTGCCCGCGCGCAGGCGCTGGGCATCGATGTACTGTTCACGCTGGGCGAGTTGTCCGCCCACGCCGCCCGGGCGTTCTCCGGAGCACGCCATTTCGCCACCATGGACGAACTGATCGAAGCGGCGCGCCGGCAGGCAGGCGACTACGCCAGCATTCTTGTCAAGGGCTCGCGTTTCATGCAAATGGAGAAGCTGGTCGACGCCCTTACCCGTCAGACACCTGCCCTGGCCAGATCCTCCGGAGATGCCACATGCTGCTGAGCCTTGCACAATGGCTGCAGACACTGGGTCCGGATTTCGGCTTTTTGCGCGTTTTCCAATACCTCACGCTGCGCGCAGTTCTGTCGGCGATGACCGCCCTGCTGATCGGCCTGATTGCCGGCCCGGTCGTGATCCGCAACCTGGCCCGGCTCAAGATCGGCCAGCCGATCCGCGGTTACGGCATGGAGACCCACCTGGCCAAGAGCGGCACACCGACCATGGGCGGCGTGCTGATCCTGATCTGCATCGCAGTGTCGACGCTGTTGTGGATGGACTTGTCGAACCGATTCGTCTGGATCGTGTTGCTGGTCACGCTGGGCTTTGGCGCCATCGGCTGGGTCGATGACTGGCGCAAGGTGGTGGACAAGAATCCCGAAGGCATGCGCTCGCGCGAGAAGTATCTGTGGCAGTCGGTGATCGGCCTGCTCGCAGCGCTGTACCTGGTGTTCAGCATTTCCGAGAACTCGAACATGCGGGTGCTCGAACTGTTCATCCGCTGGGTGCAGTCCGGCTTCGATCTCAGCCTGCCGCCCAAGGCCGGATTGTTGCTGCCCTTCTTCAAGGAAATCAGCTACCCGCTGGGTGTGCTCGGCTTTGTCGTGTTGACCTACCTGGTCATCGTGGGATCGAGCAATGCCGTCAACCTGACCGACGGTCTGGACGGCCTGGCCATCATGCCGGTCGTCATGGTCGGCTCGGCGCTGGGCGTGTTCGCCTATGTCACCGGCAGCGCGGTGTTCTCCAAATACCTGTTGTTCCCGCATATCCCCGGCTCGGGCGAACTGCTGATCTTCTGCGCCGCGATGGCGGGCGCAGGCCTGGCCTTCCTGTGGTTCAACACCCATCCGGCGCAGGTGTTCATGGGCGATGTCGGCGCGCTGGCGCTCGGCGGCGCACTGGGCACCATCGCGGTGATCGTACGCCAGGAAATCGTGCTCGCCATCATGGGGGGCATCTTCGTTGCCGAAGCGATTTCCGTGATGGCCCAGGTAGGTTATTTCAAGTACACCCGCCGCCGTTATGGCGAGGGCCGGCGCCTGCTCAAGATGGCGCCGTTGCACCATCACTTCGAGAAAACCGGCTGGAAAGAATCCCAGGTGGTGGTCCGCTTCTGGATCATCACCATGTTGTTGTGCCTGGTGGGCCTGTCCACCTTGAAGTTGCGTTGATCCGATGATGCATCTGCAAGACACCAAGGTGCTGATCCTGGGCCTGGGCAGTTCCGGCCTGGCGATGGCGCGCTGGTGCGCACGCGCGGGGGCACGCGTGACCGTGACCGACACCCGCGCCGATCCGCCGCAGCACGCGCGCCTGGCCGGGGAGTGGCCTGACGTACGCTTCGTCAGCGCCATGCCCGATGCGGCCCTGCTCGCGCAAGTGCAGCCGGCACTGGTGCTCAAGAGCCCGGGCCTGAGCCCGGCGCAGGTCGCACCCCTGCTTGACGCGGCGCGCGACGCCGGCATCCCGGTATGGGGCGAACTCGATCTGTTTACCCAGGCGCTGGCCGCCTGCCAGGCTACGGACGGCTATACACCCGACATCCTGGCCATCACTGGCACCAACGGCAAGACCACGGTCGCCTCATTGACTGCGCAGCTGATCGAGCGTGCCGGCAGGACCGTTGCGCTGGCCGGCAACATCGGGCCCACTTTGCTGGACACGCTGACCGACAGGCTGGCGCAGCAGTCCCTTCCGCAGGTCTGGGTCATCGAGTTGTCCAGCTTCCAGTTGGCCGACATGGCTGCGCCTGCGTTGGCCGGCGATGCGCAAGGCGCCAGCGCCTTCGAGCCCAGCGCCGCCTGCGTCCTCAATCTAAGCCAGGACCATCTGGACTGGCACCGCGACATGGCCGCTTATGCACAGGCCAAGGCACGCGTTTTCGGAACCCAGGCCCTGATGGTGCTCAATCGCGACGAGCCGCAGGTCATGGCGATGTTGCCGGCGCCCGTCAAAGGCCGCGCAGTACGCCGCAGCACGACGGTGGGTGGTGGACTTCCAGTACAGCCGGGCGAATTCGGACTCGAACAAGTGCACGGCATGACATGGCTGGTGCGGGCCCAGGAACTCGATCCCACGATCAAGATCCGCAAAGGCCAGGCCGCAGAGGCATTGCACATGCAAAGGCTGATGCCGGCCGAGGCTCTGCGCATTCGCGGGCGACACAACGCGGTCAACGCACTGACCGCGCTGGCGCTGGCAGCCGGCGCCGGCTGCGCGCTCGCTCCACTTCTGTATGGTCTGCGCGAGTACCGCGGCGAGCCGCATCGTGTCGAATCGGTCGGCATCCTGCACGAGGTCGAATTTTTTGATGACAGCAAGGGCACCAACGTCGGCGCCACCGTGGCGGCCCTGGCCGGCCTGGGCGCCGAGCGCCGGCTGGTCCCCATCCTCGGCGGCGACGGCAAAGGTCAGGATTTCTCACCGCTAGCCGAACCTATTGCCCGGGTAGCCCGCGCCGTGGTGCTGATCGGGCGTGACGCGCCGCAGATCCGCGCCGCGCTCACCGCCACCGGCGTGACCCTGCTCGATGCCAGCAACATGGCCGACGCCGTGGCACTGGCCATGCGCGAGGCACGCAGCGGCGACGCCGTGCTGCTGTCGCCGGCCTGCGCGAGTTTCGACATGTTCGACAACTACGGCCATCGGGCCCAGGTATTCGTCGAAGCCGTACAAGCCATGGCCCACGACGCCGGCGCCGAATTGATGGGGGGAGCATGAGCCTTACCTGGAATCGCATGCGCCATGTCAGCGGCTGGTTTTCCAGCGGCGAAGACGCGCTCGGGCGCGAAAAGCTGCCGGTGCGGCTGGGTCGTGGGCGGCGCGACACCATGCAGGCACCGGTGCGACTGGAAAGTTTCGATCAGGTGCTGGTATGGGTCACAGTCGCCCTGCTGGCCTGGGGTCTGGTGATGGTGTATTCCGCCACCATCGCCATGCCGGACAACCCCCGCTTCGCACGCTACAGCCACACCTATTTCCTGGTTCGGCACATGATGTGGCTGTCCGTATCCTTCGTTGCCGCACTGATCGCCTTCCAGGTGCCGGTGGCCACTTGGGAGCGCTGGGCGCCATGGCTTTTTGTCGTGGCCTTGCTGCTGCTCGTGGCCGTGCTGATTCCGCAACTGGGCAAGGGTGTCAACGGCGCGCGGCGCTGGCTGGTGCTCGGGCCGATCAGCTTTCAGCCCTCCGAACTGGCCAAGTTTGCGGTGCTGCTGTATGCCGCCGACTACATGGTGCGCAAGATGGACGTCAAGGAGCGCTTCTTTCGCGCCGTTCTGCCGATGGGACTGGCCGTGGCCATCGTCGGGGTGCTGCTGCTGGCAGAGCCGGACATGGGCGCATTCATGGTGATCGCCGTGATCGCCATGGGCATCCTGTTCCTGGGCGGCGTCAATGCGCGCATGTTCTTTCTGATCGCCAGCATCCTGGTGGTCGCATTCGCCATGATGATCTTGTTCAGCGAATGGCGCCGCGAGCGCATCTTCGCCTACCTCGATCCCTGGAGCGAGCAACACGCACTGGGCAAGGGCTACCAGCTGTCGCACTCGCTGATCGCGATTGGCCGCGGCGAAATTTTCGGTGTCGGCCTGGGCGGCAGTGTCGAGAAGCTGCACTGGTTGCCTGAGGCGCATACCGACTTCCTGCTGGCGGTGATCGGAGAGGAGTTTGGTCTGATCGGCGTGCTCAGCGTGATCGGCCTGTTCATCTGGCTGACCCGGCGCATGATCCATATCGGCCGCCAGGCGATCGCACTCGACCGCATTTTCGCCGGGCTGGTGGCCCAGGGCGTCGGCATCTGGATCGGCTTTCAGGCTTTCATCAACATGGGCGTGAATCTTGGTGCCCTGCCCACCAAGGGTCTGACGCTGCCATTGATGAGTTTTGGCGGCACCGCCATCCTGGTCAATCTGGTGGCAATCGCCGTGGTGTTGCGCATCGACATCGAAAGCCGCCAACTGATGCACGGAGGCCGGACATGAGTTTGCTCCAACGCTCCCGTCCCGATCGCGTCATGGCCGCGCGCGCCGATACATTCGCCCCGGTATATCCCTTGAACAGTGGCGACGACGCCGGCTGGCAGCATGCGCGCGCCAGTGCTGGCTCCATCGATCACGGCACCAGAATCAGGATGCCCCACGCCCAGAGCCGACATTCCGGCGAGTCGGACAGCCCGGGCGCACCCGTCCAGGCCCCGCGCACCACGGCGGGCGAAAATGCAAGCGGCGCCGTCGGCCAGCGTCCGCGCTGCGCGCTGGTCATGGCCGGCGGTACCGGAGGCCATATTTTCCCTGGCCTTGCCGTGGCGAACGCGTTGCGTGCCCAAGGGTGGACGGTGTGCTGGCTCGGCGGCAAGGGCAACGCGCGTGGGGCGAGCATGGAAAGCCGACTCGTGCCGCCACAAGGCTTTCGCTTCGAGGCGCTGGACTTCTCGGGTGTGCGCGGCAAGGGTGTGATGCCGCTGCTTCTGCTGCCGCTGCGCCTGCTGCGCGCGTTCTGGCAGAGCATCCAGATCGTGCGCCGGGTTCGGCCTGACGTCGTCATCGGCCTGGGCGGTTACATCACATTTCCCGGCGCCATGATGGCGGTATTGCTGGGCAAGCCGCTGGTGCTGCACGAACAAAATGCCGTGGCCGGCATGGCCAACCGCGTGCTCGCAGGTGTTGCAGACCGCGTCTATACCGCCTTCCCCGACGTGCTGGCCAAGGCACAATGGGTTGGAAACCCGCTGCGTCGCGAATTCATCGACCAACTGCCTCCCGAGAAGCGTTTCAACAACCGTACCGGTCCGCTGCGCGTTCTGGTTGTCGGCGGCAGCTTGGGCGCCCGCGTGCTCAACGACACGGTTCCCCAGGCGCTGGCGCTGATCGAGCCCGATGCGCGCCCACAGGTGCTGCACCAGAGCGGCGCCAGTCAGATCGACGCACTGCGTGCCAACTACGCCCGCGCCGGCGTCGACGCCGAACTCACACCTTTCATCGACGACATGGCCAGTGCTTTTGCCAACGCCGACCTGGTGGTGTGTCGCGCCGGGGCCAGCACCGTAACCGAGATAGCCGCCATCGGCGTGGCGGCGTTGTTTGTGCCGATAGCGTCGGCGGTGGATGACCACCAGACCCGCAATGCGCGATTCCTGGTCGACCAGGGCGGTGGCTGGCTGATGCCCCAGGCCGATCTGGAGCCGCAGCGCCTGGCGCAGTTCTTTCAACAGGCCACTCGCGAGAACCTGCTCGCCTGTGCCGCAACGGCCCGGCGTAGCGCCAGGACCGACGCGACAACGCATGTGGCTCGCGCCTGCGCGGAATTGGTGACATCATGAAATACGCGATCAAGCACATCCACTTCATCGGCATCGGAGGCTCCGGCATGTCGGCCATTGCCGAGGTGTTGCTGGGTCTGGGCTACGCGATTTCCGGTTCCGACATTTCTGCCAGCGCCACGCTGCAGCGCCTGGGCAGCCTGGGCATACAGGTGTTCGTGGGCCACGACGCCGCCCATGTCGAAGGTGCCGACGCGGTTGTCACGACCACCGCCGTGCACGAGGACAACCCCGAGGTGATGGAAGCGCGCGCACGCCAGATCCCGGTTGTGCCGCGCGCCATCATGCTGGCCGAACTGATGCGCCTCAAACAGGGCATTGCGATTGCCGGAACCCATGGCAAGACCACGACCACCAGCCTGGTGACCAGTGTGCTCGAAGAAGCCGGCATGGACCCGACCTTCGTCATCGGCGGACGACTCAACAGCGCTGGCGCCAATGCGCGCCTGGGCAAGGGCGACTACATCGTGGTCGAGGCGGACGAGTCCGACGCGTCGTTCCTGAACCTGTTGCCGGTGATGGCGATCGTGACCAACATCGACGCCGACCACATGCAGACCTACGGTCACGACTTCGAGCGCCTGAAGACCGCGTTTGTCGACTTCCTGCACCGCATGCCGTTTTACGGCACAGCGATCCTGTGCACCGACGACGGCCCGGTTCGCGACATCCTGCCCCATGTCTCCTGCCCGGTCACCAGCTACGGCTTCGGCGAGGACGCGCAAGTACGGGCGGTGGACGTGCGGGCCATCGGTAGCCAGATGCATTTCACAGCGCGTCGGCGCAACGGCATCATCCTGCCCGATCTGCCGGTGGTGCTGAACCTGCCCGGTCAGCACAACGTGCTCAACGCCTTGTCGGCCATCGCGGTGGCCGTCGAACTCAATATACCGGATGCCGCAGTGCAGCAGGCGCTGGCACGGTTCCAGGGCGTGGGTCGGCGCTTCCAGCGGTACGGCGAGGTGCCGGCTGGCCACGGCGGAAAATTCACACTGGTTGACGACTACGGGCACCATCCGGTCGAGATGGCCGCAACGATCGCAGCCGCCCGCGGCGCTTTCCCCGGTCGGCGCCTGGTACTGGCCTTCCAGCCACACCGCTACACCCGCACACGCGACTGCTTCGACGACTTCGTCAAGGTGATTGGCCAGGTCGACGCGGTGCTGCTGTCCGACGTCTATCCAGCTGGCGAGACGCCCATTGTTGCGGCGGATGGCCGCGCACTGGCACGCGCGCTGCGGGTGACCGGCCAGATTGAGCCGGTGTTCATCGATGACATCAAGAGCATGGCGCAGGCCATCATCGACAACAGCCAGGACGGCGACGTGGTGTTGTGCATGGGTGCCGGCACGATCGGTTCGGTGCCAGCCCAGGTGGTGGAACTCGGCGCACAGGCGCAGGAGCAGGTGGCATGACGCAGACCACACACACCATGGGCAAGGTCGCCGTACTGATGGGCGGCGCCTCGGCGGAACGCGAGATCTCGTTGATGTCGGGCACCGGTGTCCTGCAGGCCTTGCAATCGCGCGGTGTTGATGCCCATGCGTTCGATCCCGCACAACGCGATCTGCACGCTTTGCGCGACGAAGGATTCACGCGCTGCTTTATCGCGCTGCATGGCCGCTTCGGCGAAGACGGCACGGTGCAGGGCGCACTGGAGCTGATCGGCATTCCCTATACCGGTTCGGGTGTCATGGCCAGCGCCATCGCCATCGACAAAGTCATGACCAAACGGGTCTGGCTGGCCGAGGGCCTGCCGACGCCTGCGTACCGGCTGCTGCAGGCCGGACAGTACGAGCGCCCGCAGGTGATCGGCTTGCCCGACGAATTGGGCCTTCCGCTGATCGTCAAACCGGCACGCGAGGGATCGTCGATTGGCGTGGTCAAGGTGCTGGGGTACTCGCAGATGCAGGCGGCGGTGGCGCAGGCGGCGCGGCTCGACAGCGACGTGTTGTGCGAGCAGTTCATCAGCGGTGACGAAGTCACCTGTCCGATCATCGGCAGCGGCGCCCATGCGCGCGCCTTGCCAGTGATCCGCATCGTGGCGCCCGAGGGCAACTACGACTACCAGCACAAGTATTTCACCGACGACACCCAGTACCTGGTGCCATGTGGCCTGCCCGAGGGCGAGGAAAAACACATCCAGGCGCTGGCATTGCGCGCCTATCAGGTGCTGGGCTGCCGCGGCTGGGGCCGGGTCGACGTGATGATCGCCAGCGATTCGCGCCAGCCTTTCCTGCTCGAAATCAACACCTCGCCCGGCATGACCAGCCACTCGCTGGTGCCGATGTCGGCCCGAGCCGCAGGCCTGAGCTACGAAGACCTGTGTCTGCAACTCTTGATGGGCGCTGCGTTGGACAACCGGCTGCCGGCATCGGCTGGTGCACAACCCGGCAGGGCGCCATGACATGGCAAGCCAACGCAATGGTCCTTCCACCGAATCCAAGGGGCGCGCGCCCGGCGGCTTGCGCCGGTCGGCGCGTGCCGGAGGACCCGGCATGAACGACACCCTGCTACTGCCTTTCGACGTACGTCTGATGCACATCACGGCCAGTGCCATGTTCGTGATCTTCGCGCTGATGGCCGTGGCAGCCCTGGCGCAATGGATCGCGCAACGGCCGGCATTCGCCATTGCATCGATCACGGTCAGCGGCGATGTGACGCACAACAACGAGCCCACCTTGCGTGCCAATGTCGCCCCGCGCCTCGCCGGCAACTTTTTCAGCATCGACCTGGTGCAGGCGCGCGAGTTGTTCAAGGCAGTGCCATGGGTGCGCCAAGCGGTGGTGCGCCGGGAGTTTCCCAACCGCCTGCGGGTGGAACTGCAGGAACACCAGGCCGTTGCCTATTGGGGAGTGGAGGAGGACTCGCGCCTGCTCAACAACCATGGCGAGGTGTTCGAGGCCAACGTCGGCGAAGTCGAGCACGAGTCCTTGCCCCGCCTCAATGGTCCGGCAGGCCAGGAGCCGCAGGTGCTGGCGATGTACCAGATGCTGCACCCCGTGTTCGAGACGCTGGAACTGCAACTCGAGCAACTCACGCTCAGCGGCCGCGGCGGCTGGACGGCGCAACTGGACACCGGCGCGGTCATCGAGCTAGGACGCGGCAGCGACGACGAGGTCATCAACCGTGCCGCCCGCTTCCTGCGCACGATCACGCAAGTCACCTCACGTTACAACCGCAGGCCGGATGCGGTGGAGTCGGCCGACCTGCGACATGCAGACGGCTACGCACTGCGTCTGCGCGGCGTCAGTACGGTGGTCCCGGACAGTCAGAAGAAATAGCGCAAACAACAGGTATAGATATGGCGAAAGAATACAAGGACCTGGTCGTAGGACTCGACATCGGCACCGCCAAGGTGATGGTGGTCGTGGCCGAGGTCATGCCCGGCGGCAAACTCAAGCTCGCGGGTCTGGGTGTGGCACCGAGCACCGGCATCCGGCGTGGCGTGGTGGTCAACATCGACGCCACGGTGCAGAGCATCCAGCTCGCACTCAAGGAAGCCGAGCTGATGGCGGACTGCAAGATCACACGGGTCTACACCGGCATCACCGGCAGCCACATCCGCGGTATCAACTCCAGCGGCATGGTGGCGATCAAGGACCGCGAAGTGACCCAGGCCGACGTGGCCCGCGTCGTGGAGACCGCCAAGGCAATCAATATCTCGACCGACCAGCGCCTGCTGCTGGTGGAGCCGCAGGAGTTCATCATCGACGGTCAGGACGTCAAGGAGCCGATCGGCATGAGCGGCATCCGGCTCGAGGCCAAGGTGCATATCGTGACCGGCGCGCAAAGTGCGGCCGAAAACATTATCAAGTGCGTGCGCCGCTGCGGTCTGGAAGTGGAGCAGTTGATGCTCAACCCGCTCGCGTCCAGCCTGTCGGTGCTGACCGACGACGAGCGCGAACTGGGCGTGGGTCTGGTCGACATTGGCGCGGGCACCACCGACGTGGCCATCTTCGCCAATGGCGCGATCCGGCATACGGCGGTGATTCCGATCGCAGGCGACCTGATCACCAGCGACATCGCGATGGCGCTGCGTACACCGACCAAGGATGCCGAGGATGTGAAGATCGACAGCGGATGCGCCAAGCAATTGCTCACCGATGCCGAGACCCAGGTCGAGGTACCGGGCCTGGGTGACCGCGGTCCGCGCCTGCTCAGCCGCCAGGTTCTTGCCGGTGTGATCGAGCCGCGGGTCGAGGAGATCTTCGCGCTGGTGCACCAGGTCATGCGTGACTCGGGTTTCGAGGAAGTGTTGTCCTCGGGCATCGTGCTCACTGGCGGCTCCAGCATCATGCCCGGCATGGTCGAACTCGGTGAGGACATCTTTCTCAAGCCGGTGCGCCGCGGCGTTCCCAAATACTCCGGCGTCCTGTCCGACATGGTGGCGCAACCGCGCGCCGCCACGGTCATGGGTCTGCTGGAAGAAGCCAGGCTGGCGCGCATGCGCGGCCTCAAGGTGGCCCAGAAGAACGGTTCCATGCGAACTGCTTTTGGTCAGGTCAAGGACTGGTTCGTGGGGAACTTCTGATGGCACATGGACACTTGCGCAATCCCGGTCGTCCCTGGGGCGATCGACAGGGCAGTCACCTGGCCTGGCTGGCCCGCGGCAGCCCCCGTGTCCGATGGCGGTGCACCAAACCGCCCGATCCGGGAGGCCGGCAAACAAGATCACTGACAAATCAAGGCAACTGCAACAAATTTTGGAGAACAACATGAGTATTGAAATGATCGAAGAGCAAGCGTTCAACATGGGCACCCAGATCAAGGTGATCGGGGTCGGCGGCGGCGGCGGCAACGCGGTCGAGCACATGATTGCCTGCGACGTGGGCGGTGTCGAATTCATCTGCGCCAACACCGATGCGCAGGCCCTGAGCCGCAGCGCCGCGCACAAGACCATTCAGCTAGGCACCACCGGGCTGGGCGCCGGCAGCAAGCCCGACAAGGGCCGCGACGCGGCCGAGCAGGCGGTGGACGAGATCCGCGCATCCATCGAAGGCGCACACATGTTGTTCATCACCGCCGGCATGGGCGGTGGCACCGGCACTGGCGCTGCGCCGGTGATCGCCCGCGTGGCACGCGAAATGGGCATCCTGACGGTCGGCGTGGTCACCAAGCCTTTCGACTTTGAAGGCGGCCGTCGCATGCTGATCGCCGACAGCGGTTTGTCCGAACTCGAGGTCAACGTCGATTCGCTGATCGTGGTGCTCAACGAAAAACTCGAAGAGGTTCTGGGCGATGACATCACCCAGGACGAGGCCTTTGCCCATGCCAACGACGTGCTCAAGAATGCAGTCGGCGGTATTGCCGAGATCATCAATGTGCCCGCCCATATGAACGTCGACTTCGAAGACGTGCGCACCGTGATGGGCGAGCCCGGCAAGGCGATGATGGGCACTGCCACAGCCGGCGGGCCGGACCGGGCCCGCATCGCAGCCGAGCAGGCCGTCGCCTGCCCGCTGCTCGAAGGTGTCGATCTGTCCGGCGCCAAGGGCGTGCTGGTGCTGATCACGGCAAGCAAGGGTTCGCTGAAGTTGTCCGAGTCCAAGCTGGCCATGAACACCATCCGTGCGTTTGCTTCGCCGGACGCGCTGGTGATCTACGGTACCGCCTACGACGACAACCTGGGTGACCAGATCCGCGTGACCGTGGTCGCCACCGGTCTGTCGCGCCAGGGCCAGCGCCGCACCGCGCCTCCGCTTCAGGTGCTGCGCACCGGCACCGACAACGTGGCGTTCCAGATCCCGACGCTGACCAACCAGGTCACCGGCAACACCAGCTCCGGCGCGGCGCAAGGTGGCAACGGCATTGCGCAACCCGACTACGGCAGCCTGGGCACGCCGGCCGTCTGGCGCGGTCGCGGCGCGGCAGCAGCCAAGGTCGACGCCTTGTCCAGCGGCGGCATGGACGACTACGAGATTCCGGCATTCCTGCGCAAGCAGGCGGATTAAGCCCTGCCTGACGATCGTTCGTCGCGCTCTTCCTACAATCGGGGGATGCTGCGACAACGAACCCTCAAGTCCCAGACCCGCGCCATCGGCGTGGGTCTGCACAGTGGGCAAAGGGTGGAACTGACCCTGCGTCCGGCGCCGCCGAACACCGGCATCGTGTTCCGGCGTGTCGATCTTCCGGTGCCGGTCGAAATCCCGATGACGGCCGAGTCGGTGACCGATACGCGCATGGCGACCACCGCGTCGCACGGCAGCGCCAAGGTGGCCACGGTCGAGCACCTGATGTCGGCCTGCGCCGGCCTGGGCATCGACAACCTTTTCATCGACATTACCGCCGAAGAAGTGCCGATCCTGGACGGATCGGCTGCATCCTTTCTGTTCCTGCTGCAAAATGCCGGCGTGGTCTGGCAGGACGCGGCGCGCCGGTTCATCCGGGTCACGCAGCCAGTGGAGATCCGCGACGGCGAAGGCGCGCAGGTGCGCTGGGCACGGCTGGCGCCCTACCATGGTTATCGACTGAGTTTCGAGATCGTGTTCGACCATCCGGCAGTTGACTCGACCGGCCAACGCGTCAGCTTCGACATGGGCACAGGGTCATACTCACGCGATATCGCGCGGGCACGCACCTTCGGCTTCACACGCGACGTCGAGACCATGCGCGTGAACGGCCTGGCGCTGGGCGGCGGCCTGGACAACGCGATCGTGATGGACGACTACAAGATCCTCAACGCGGGCGGCCTGCGCTACGACGACGAGTTCGCCAAACATAAAATACTGGACGCGATCGGCGACATGTACATGCTGGGCATGCCGTTAATGGCCGACTACAGCGCATTCCGCTCCGGCCACGAATTGAACAACCGACTGGCGCGGGCACTGATGGCGCGCACGCAGGCCTGGGAGATCGTGACCTTCGACGATGAGGCTCTGGCACCGCCTGGCTTTGCGCAACTCGCGCCGGCCTGGTGATCCCGGGTTGCCCGCCCCGCTTTGACACCATGATCTTCTTCCGCTGGCTGATTCCCACCCTGTTCCTGGTTGCCGGACTGCTGTTCGCCGCCTTCATGTTCACCGGCAACCCCCGGTACAAGCGACTCGGATTGCGCGTGCTGCTGACCTCGCTGTTCACCGCGTTCGCCTTCTTTGCGGTGCTGATCGCGATCAACCTGTCGCAATAGATTCGCGTACGCCGCAAGCCACACGCCTGCCGGCCGACAAGGGCCGTGGGCCTGCCGCGGTGCGAGCGTTTGAAGCTGGGCGCACAATGGAGGCGGGTCTGCGCTGTGCAGACGCCGTGACCACCGCACGTTGCCGGTAGCGATGCCTGCTCGCAGGACAATACACCATGGTCAGACTTCAATTCGCCATCGAACTCGGGTACGACATCGACCCACCCGGTTGCGACTTCATTTTCAGCATCCACGCGGCTCGCACCGCCCACCAGACGGTGATCGGCGAAACGCTGCAGGTCAGTCAGCCGCTGGCGCAAAACCTGTACACCGACCCGGTCCACCACACGCGTTACCTCAGGCTCAAAGCCATGTCGGGCCCGCTCACCGTGCGTTATGAGGCGACGGTCGAATTGAACCACTACCAAGCCGATCCCGCACAACTGGGCGAGGTGGCCGTGGCCGACCTGCCAGGCTCGGTACTGACGTATCTGTATCCCAGCAGATATTGCCAGTCTGACCGCCTGCTGCGTTTTGCCGTCAACGAGTTCGGCCACCTGTGGCATGGCTACAGCCGGGTCCAGGCGATCCGCGACTGGGTGGTGTCACGCGTGAAATTTCGCTCCAACACGTCGGACGTGAACACCTCGGCCATCGACACCCTGGTCGAAGGCACCGGCGTGTGCCGCGATTTCGCCCACCTGATGATCGCCTTGTGCCGCGCACTGAACATCCCGGCGCGTTTTGCCACCGGCATCGATTACGGCGCCGATCCGGCCCTGGGGCCCACCGATTTCCACGCGTATGTCGAAGTTTTTCTGGCAGATCGCTGGTACATGTTCGACGCATCGGGCGTGGCTATTCCGATGGGTTTTGTCCGCTTCGGCACCGGACGCGACGCTGCAGACTCGGCGTTTGCCACCATATTCGGCGGCGTGCGTGGCAGCGCACCGATCATCCAGATCCAGGCGGTCCCCAATACACAAGGTCAGTTGGTGATACCGCAGCACCTGCCCTTTGCGCTGTCCACCGACGGCCAGCACAACCTGATGTAGCTGCGACCTGCGCTCGCGTCAAGGCCGAAACTGGCGATCAGCGGCAGCAGCCAACGCGCGCAACTGATGGCCTTTGCCTGCATGGGCATGGGTGATTGCCATGCCCAGCGCATCCGCCGCATCGGTACCGGGCAATCCGGGCAGCGCCAGCAGTCGCCGCACCATTTCCTGCACCTGGGTTTTCTGCGCCCTGCCGTAACCCACCACCGCCTGTTTCATCTGCAATGCGGTGTACTCGGCCACCGGCAGGTCGCGCGAGACCAGCGCCGTGATGCAGGCGCCCCGCGCCTGTCCCAACAACAAGGTGGACTGCGGATTGACATTGACGAACACGATTTCGACACAGGCGCAGTCGGCCTGGTAACGCTGCGCCACTTCGCAGACACCGTCGAACAGCAGTTTGAGCCGCCCCGGCAGCGCACTAAGCGCCGGCCCCACAGTGCTGATGGTGCCGCTGGCTACATAAGTCAGCGCCGTTCCCTGCACATCGATGACGCCAAAGCCGGTGGTACGCAAGCCGGGGTCGATACCGAGAATTCGCATGGGACCGTGTCTACAGATCGAAGTACCAGCGCACTGAATGGAAGAACACCGGCGCGGCAAAACACAAGGCGTCGACCCGATCGAGCAGGCCGCCGGCGCCAGTGACCCCTTCGCCTTGACTGCCCCAGTTCGGAATACCCCGATCCCGCTTGATCGCCTTCATCACCAGATGGCCGAGCGAACCGGCCACGCAGGCCACCAGCGCCATGGCCAGCGCCTGACCCGGCTTGAATGGCGTGATGCCCGCCAGCAGCCCACCGAGCAGCGCCGCCACGCCGACGCCGATACACCAGCTCAGCCAGCTGAAGCTGCTGCTGATGGCGGGCGCAGTCGGTGCGCGGCGCAGGCGGCGGGCCGCCATGTGTTGCACCAGCATGCAGGTCTGCACCACCAGTACCAGGAAGAAGACCAGAAACGCCCCGCGGCTGCGGTAGTTCGGAAAGTCCAGCAGCAGCAAGGCCGGTACATGGCTCATGCCGTAGATGCACACCATGATGCCCCATTGCAATTTGGCGTTGCGCTCGAGGAAGCGCTGCGGATCGTTGGCCAGTGCGCTGACCACCGGAATCGCCAGAAACACATAAACCGGAATGAAGACGGTGAACAGGTCGAAATGCCGCGTGCCGACCAAGGTGTATTGCAACGGCAGGATCACAAAGAACGCCAGCACCAGGCTGCGGTGGTCACCACGGCGGGTCGGCGACAGCGTCATGAACTCGCGCAGAGCAAAGAAGGACACCAGCGCGAACAAGATGATGGCGCCCAGGTCGCCTGACAACCAGCCGATCCAGAACACCATCACCATGTACCAACTGCTGCGCAGCAAAGTGTTGGCCCGTACCAGCATCTGCCCACGCGCTTCGCCAGCCGCATCTTCGGCCTGCTCGCGCAAGGACAACATCAGCAATACGACACTGGCCACAAACAGGCAACCAAAAACGAACAGGAACATGGCGCCGACCTGCTCGCTTGCAGTCAGGCTGCGCAGATACTGGTTCATGGCAGGTCCCGCATCGCCGAAGTTCCCGTTTGCGGCGCCTTCACATCAAACCTCACGCAAGGCCACAACGGCCTGCCGTGCCCGCACCAGGAAATCCTTGCGCGCTTCACCCTCGCCCAGCGTGACCGGCGCACCGAACGTGACCGAACACAGGACCGGTACCGGCACGACCTCGCCCTTGGGCATGACACGCTGCACGTTGTTGATCCAGGCCGGTACCAGCACCACATGCGGAAACCGTTGCGCCAGGTTGTACAGACCGGCCTTGAACTCCTGCGGCTCTTCGGCATGCCCGCGGGTACCCTCCGGAAACAGGATGATCGAATCACCCCGCTCAAGTGCATCGACCAGCGGCTCCAGCGGATCCTGATCGGCTGTGCGCTCGCGCGACACGTAGATGGCATTGAACACGGCCGACGTGATCCAGGCGCGAAACGGTGTGCGGGTCCAGTAGTCCCTCGCCGCGATCGGCCGTGTCAGCGTGCGCAGAACCTGCGGCAGCGCGGCCCAGATCAGCAGCAGATCAGCATGGCTTTGGTGGTTGGCGAAGTAGATTCGCTGCTCGGCCATGGGCGGACAGCCGTACCAGCGCGCCTGCGCTCCGGTGAGCAGGCGGATCAGACCGAGCAGGAAAAGGCCCATCAACTTGGCTCGCATGGCGACGATGATACAGAGCACCCGGGCGGGCGGATCACGGCAGCTGGGCGTGCGGCATGCGGGCGACGATGGTCGAAGCGCGATCGGACAGATAGGCCGACTGGGGCAATCTCTCGAAATACTTGGGCCGCGGCAACATCACCGCCAGACGCGCTGCCTCGTAGGCGCTCAGGCGCGCTGCCGGCTTGCGGAAGTAATGTTCGGCCGCGGCCTGTGCGCCGAACACTCCGCTGCCCCACTCGACATTGTTCAGATAGATTTCCAGGATGCGCTGCTTGTCCAGCAGCAACTCCAGCAACACCGTCAGCACCAGCTCCTGCCCCTTGCGCAACAAGGTGCGCTCACCGGACAGGAACAGGTTCTTGGCCAGCTGCTGCGTGATCGTGGAGCCGCCGACCACCTTGGGCGCACGCGGATTCCTGGCGTTGCGCGCAGCGGTTGCGCGCCGCTGCGCGTGCTCCTCGGCACGGCTGTTTCTGGCCCAGGCTTTCTCGATCGCGTCCCAGTCCACACCATCATGGTCCGCATAACCGTCGTCTTCGGACGCAATCACCGCGCGCTTGAGGTGTTCGGAGATCTGTGCATACGGCACCCACTGCTGGCGCCAGGGCAACTCACCCTTGAGGTGGGCGATGCGCCAGGCCTCGGAACGCTGGAACGTGGTCGACTGCGGATCAATCACCACCATGGCGGCAATACGCACGACGAAGAACAACTGCAGCAGCAGCATCGCCAGTGCGGCCAGGCCGATCCAGCGCCAAAGCGGCTTCACGTCACTTCCCCATGACCTTGGCTTCGAGCATCTCGTCGCGCGTGAACTTGAACCTTGACACCAGCACCAGCTGGTCGGCACCGTGGCGCATCTCGTCGCTGAAGCTGCCGAACGGGCCGGAGGAGCGGGCAATCATCTCGGCCCGACGGTCCAGCAAGAGGATGCCGGAGCTGTCGACCACCTCGGTACCCAGCACCTGCCCGTCATGGTTGACGGTGATCAGCATGGTCAGCTCGCCATACAGCTTCTTGCCACCGGCGGTCGGGAAATGGGTGGTGCCCATGTCCTCGATCAGTCGGCGCATGGTGTCGTAATACACGGCGTAAGGCACTTCGCGCGTGGCCGGGCTCACGTAGCGCTTCTTCGGACGCGCGTTTTCTTCCATGATGCGCCGCTCTATCTCGGCCAGCAACTTGATCAGGCGCCGGCGCTTTTCCTCGCGTGTTTCCTGTTCGGTCGTTGTCGACGGGTTATGCGGATCGGGTGGACGCAAGGCCGCCAATTGGGTCCGCACCTGGGCCAGCATGATCTGCTGCTGCTCGAGCAGCGTCTGGGTGTTGCGCTGGGTCTGCTCTTCCAGCGTATCGCCAACGGACACCAGCGCCGACGCGGGCAGCGGCGTGGTGGCGCGCCCCTTTTCGAGCTCGCCGCCGCCTTGCATATTGGCCTGCGCCAGCGCCTGGGCCTTGTCCGGCCTGTCGTTGGTGCGGGCGTTGACCAGTATCACTTCCAGCGGCGAGTCCTCGAAAACCCGCTTGAATCGCTCGGGGTCCACAAAGCGGACCGTCAGCAATGCAGCATGGACGACGAGGGAGGCGCCGAGCGCCAGTTGCAGGGTGGTGAGTGTTCGCAGCAGCTTCACGAGTCGGGATTATCGCCGCCCACGGGGCTGGCCTGCGCGCCCTCCTGCATGTCGACGGCAATCGCGATCGGACCGGACACCACCTCGTCGTCGCCCTCGTCTTCGGAATTGTCATCCGGGGCACGGTCGCCGGACTCCATCGCCATGTCCAGTCGCTCGACCACGGTGGCGGTGACGTCCAGCGCGATCGTGTCGAGATCGCCCAAGCGTACCCGGACGCGGGCGCCGCGCGGCATATCACGGCCGCCGAGCACCGGCAGCACCAGCGGCAGCGACTCGGCGCGCACCATGTTTTCCTTGAACACCGTCGCATCGAGTTCGGTGATCTGGTTCTGTGCCAGGTATTGCATCGTCCAGAAGCGCTCCATCGCACCCTGGAAAGCGCCATAAGCTGCGTAGGCCGCGTCGAAGGCCGAGATGATCGAGAACAACTCTGCGTCCTTGGCCTTGAACGGCGCCACCAACGCCGCCGTCCGTCCATGGCGTGCGCAGGCAATGATCTGCCACTGGTTGACCAGATCGGTATAGCGGCGCAGCGGCGACGTGCTCCAGGCATAACTGGGCACACCGATTCCGGCATGCGGCAAGGCTCGCGTACCCATGCGCACCTTGACGCCCGGCGCCAGGCTGGCCTGGCTGCGGTAGATGCCGGGCACACCCAGTTCGGCCATCCAGTTGCCCCAGGTGCTGTTGGCCAGGATCATCGCCTCGGCCACGATCAGGTCCAGCGGCGCGCCTCGCTGGCGCACCGAGATCTGCACCGACTCGTTGCCTTCGGGCACGCCACCGTTATTGCCCGTCAGGTGGAAGTTATAGTCGGGCCGGTTGAAAGTTTCCGGCTTGCCACGCACCAGGATTCGCTGCGCCTTCAGGTGTTCCGCCAGGCGATACAGGAAGGCCAGTTGCGTACGCAAGGCGGGCGCCAGCGGGTCGGCTGCGTCCGCATGCTGGTACTCTGGCTGCTGCAACCAGACCGTGGTCACGATCTGGTCAAGCTGGTCATGGCGCAGGTTGGCGCCAATCGGCACCCGCTCGAGCCGGGTCTCGCTGCCGGTGATCTCCAGCGTCGCCTCATCAAGTGTCACGTAGAGCGAGACCGCCGGACAATCGCGTCCTTCGAGCAGGGTGTAGGTCTGTACCACGTCATCCGGCAGCATCGTGACCTTGAAGCCTGGCATGTAGACAGTGGACAGGCGGGCACGGCCCAGCTGGTCGATGGCGTCCCCTGGCAACACAGCCAGACCGGGCGCCGCAATATGCACGCCCAGCACCACCTTGCCACTGCCCAGGCCCTGCACACTCAGCGCATCGTCGATCTCGGTGGTTGCCGAGTCGTCGATCGAGAACGCCTGAACCGGCGCGAGCGGCAATTCGTCGCGGATGGCGCTGGCCTGCAAGGCGGGGAAATCAATGCCTTTGGGAAAATTCTCGAAAAGGAAACGGCGCCAATGGAACTGATAGGCCGAATCGATCGCGCCGGCTTGCTGCAACAAATGCAGCGGCGCCAGTTTCGTCGCGCGCGAGGCTTCGACCACCGCCTTGTACTCGGGGGCATTCTTGTCCGGCTTGAACAGGATCTTGTAGAGCTGTTCACGCACCGGGTCCGGACACTGGCCGCCAGCCAGGGCGGTCACCCATTGCGCGATCTGCTCCTGAACCTGTTTCTTCTTCTCGATCGCTGCCAGCGCCAGGGCCAGCACATCCGCGCCGGCCTTGCGAAACCGCCCCTTGCCGGCGCGCCGGAAGTAATGCGGTGCCTCGAACAGGGTGATCAGCGCGCCCACTTGCTGCTCGAGCGTGGCCTTGTCGCTGAAGTATTCCCGCGCCAGATCGGCAAACCCGAATTCCTCCTCGGGCGCGAACTCCCATGCCATGTCGAGCTCGATACTTTCGCTGACTTCCCGCGCAGCGGCCATCAGCGGCGCTGGCGCCGGTTTCTCGAACGTGACAAGCATATTGGTGGCCTTGACCTTGGCGCGTTTTCCACTGTCGAGCTCCACCTGCACCGACGAATCGGTCTGCGACAACACACGCCCGGTCAAAAACTTACCGGCTTCTTCAAACAATGCATACATGACAGGTATTGTGTCTGCAAAGTTCCGCGCCGCCCGAGCCAGGGACGCGCGACCGTGGCGAGGTGCAGCTCAGGCCAGGTCGAGAAAGCGCATGACGCCATCCACATGCACCGCGAAATCGCTTAGACCGTGGTCGTTGCCCTCGAGCAGGTGCAGCTGCACGCCCGGATAACGCGCGGTCATTTCCTGCCAGTCCAGCACCTCATCCCCCTTGGCGGCGAGCAGGTAATAGCGCAGCGGGTGCGTCGGACCACCCGCCTGCAGGGCCCGCAGTTCGTCGACAAACCCGGGCTCGAACACCAGGCGCTGGCTCGGGTCATGCCAGGCGGCATGGCTGCCGATCTGCGTGGCCAGGTCGCGCGCCGCAAACACTGCCGGGTTGAGCAGCACGGTCTTGCATGCGCCCTGCTCTGCCAGCCAGGTGGCATAAAAGCCGCCGAGCGAGGAACCCATCACCGCCATCGACCGGCGCGGCCATGCTCGGATACCGGCCTGCACCATGTCCATGGCCAGGCGCGGCGACATTGGCAGCTGCGGGCACCACCAGGTCACGCCGGGATGATCCTGGGCAACGCGCTGTGCCATCAAGCGGGATTTGGCTGAATCGGGCGACGAGCGGAAACCGTGCAGGTACAGCAGATGGGTGATGCGCGTGGGGCGGGTCATGTCGGAATCATAGGCACGACGCGCCAGTGTCCTGCCGGCACGGGGATAATCTGCCATGGCCGCTGTATTTGATAAGCCGTCCCTGTGGCGCCGCATCGTCCCGCTGTTCAGCGGATTCGATGTCCTTTTATTTGTCGCTGTGCTGGTGCTGGCAGGCGCTGGGCTGCTGACCATGTATTCGTCTGGGTTCGACCACGGCACGCGCTTCAACGACCACGGGCGCAATATGCTGATTGCAGCGGGCATCATGTTTGTCGTGGCACAGATACCGCCGCAACGCCTGATGACCATCGCGGTGCCGCTGTACGTGGCGGGGGTAGCGCTGCTGGTAGCCGTGGCACTGTTCGGCATCACACGCAAGGGGGCGACCCGCTGGCTCAACCTGGGCGTCACGATCCAGCCCAGCGAAATTCTCAAGATCGCCATGCCGTTGATGCTGGCCTGGTGGTTCCAGAAGCGCGAGGGTCAGTTACGTCCGCTTGACTTCGCCGTCGGCGCCATGTTGCTGGTCATCCCGGTCGCTCTGATCATGAAGCAGCCCGATCTCGGCACCTCGCTGCTGGTGCTGGCGGCCGGCCTTTCAGTGATATTTTTTGCCGGCCTGAGCTGGCGTCTGGTGTTGCCGCCATTGGCGCTGGCACTGGCCGGTATCGTAATGCTGGTGCTGTTCGAACCCAGTCTGTGCGCCGACGGCGTGCGCTGGTCGGTGCTGCGTGATTACCAGCAGCAACGCATCTGCACCCTGCTCGATCCGACCAAGGACCCATTGGGCAAGGGTTTTCACATCATCCAGGGCATGATCGCCATCGGATCGGGCGGCATCTGGGGCAAGGGCTTCATGCAGGGAACGCAGACCCATCTGGAGTTCATCCCCGAGCGCACCACCGACTTCATCTTTGCCGCGTTTTCCGAGGAGTTCGGCCTGATCGGAAACCTTTTGCTGATCTTCGGCTTTGCCTTCCTGGTGATCCGGTCCCTGGGCATCGCACTGGAGGCGCCCACGTTGTTCTCCCGCCTGCTGGCCAGTGCGCTGGCGATGATGTTCTTTTCCTACGCATTCGTGAACATGGGCATGGTCAGCGGCATTTTGCCGGTGGTGGGAGTTCCGCTGCCGTTCATCAGCTACGGAGGCACCGCGATGGTCACGCTGGGACTGGCCCTGGGCATGCTGATGTCGATCAGCAAGTCGCGACGGTTGATTCAGTCATGAGCCGCCGCGCCGCTCCCAGGGCGAATCCCGCAGTGCGCAGCGCGGAGGGTGCCGTGTGGGCCCGACAGCCTCCAAGCAGGGCGATGCCGTGACGGCGGTCTATCCGGTTGCCATCATCGGCGTGGGCAATATGGGAGCGGCCATGGCCGGGCGGCTGCTGGCCAAAGGTTGGCCGGTCCATGTCTGCGACGTCCGGCCCGGACCGGTTCAGGCACTGGCCGCGCAAGGAGCCGTGCCCCACGCCTTGCCCGCAGACGCCGCCCGGGCGGCGCAACTGAGCATTGTGTGCGTCGTCGACGCAAAGCAGACCCATGATGTGCTGTTCGGAGCCGGCAGCGTGGCCGACGCCATGCATCTCGGCCATAGCGTGATGTTGTGCCCGACCATGGCGCCAGCCGATGTCGAGGGCATCACGCTGCAGTTGCGACCCTTCGGCCTGCATGTCATCGACGCGCCGATGTCGGGTGGCCCGGCGCGGGCGCGCGATGGCAGCATGAGCCTGATGGTGGCCTGTCAACCTACCGTATTCGAACGCCACCGCAGCCTGATCGAGGCCTTGTCGGGCAAGGTGTTCCGCATCAGCGAGAAACCGGGGGATGGCGCCCGCACCAAGCTGGTCAACAACCTGGCAGCTGGCATCAACCTGGTCGCTGCAGCAGAAGTACTGGCGCTGGCGCAGCGTTTGGGCCTGGACCAGGCGGCCACACTGGCCGTGATCGAACAGTCCAGCGGCCAGAGCTGGATCGGATCGGACCGCATGCGCCGCGCGATCGCTGGCGATCTGGCGCCACGCGCGCACATGACACTCCTCGAGAAGGACACGCGGCTGGCGCTGCAAGCCGCGCAGGCCACCGGGTTCGAAGGCCCGCTGGGAGCGCGGGCGCGCGACGTGTTTGCCGCCGCCAGCGCAGGGGGCCTGGCCGAACGCGACGATGCAGCGCTGCTGCAATGGCTGTCGCGATCCGATTCGGCCGACTGACCGCGGCGGCACCTCGGCATGGGCGGCGCCAGCCCGGTTGGCGCGCCGAAGGGGGCGTGATGGCCTTGCCTGCGGCGCGGGCACGGGCCAGCCCCTAAAATGCGCCATGATCTCTCGCGAACCCACCATCGAACGCCTGGCCATTGCCAAGGCCTTGCTGCTCACACCATTTGGCCTTGACGAATCGCACTTGAGCGCCGCGCTGGCCGAAATCCGGGCGCACCGGGTGGACGACGCCGACCTGTATTTCCAGTACACCCGCAGCGAAGGCTGGGGTCTGGAGGAAGGCATCGTCAAGTCGGGCTCATTCAGCATCGACCAGGGCGTGGGCGTGCGTGCGGTCAGCGGCGAGAAGACTGCCTTCGCCTACTCGGACGACATTTCTCAGGCTTCACTGCTCGACGCGGCGCGTACCGTGCGTGCCATTGCGGCGTCCTCGCGCAGTGGGCGCAAAAAAATCACACCACGCAGCGTTGCTGGCAGCCGTTCGCTGTACCCCGAGCTCGATCCGATTGCCACCATGGACAGCACAGCCAAGGTTGCCTTGCTGGGCCGGGTCGAGCAACTCGCCCGGGCCAAGGATCCGCGCGTAGCGCAGGTCATGGCCAGTCTGGCCGGCGAATACGACGTGGTGCTGGTGGCCCGCGCCGACGGCACGCTGGCCGCGGACGTGCGACCGCTCGTGCGCCTGAGCGTCACGGTGATCGCAGAGCTGAAAGGACGCCGTGAAGTGGGCAGCGCCGGCGGCGGCGGTCGCTTCTCGCTGGCCTACTTTGACGATGCCCTGATCGGGCGTTATGTCGACGAAGCCGTGCAGGCTGCATTGACCAACCTGGAATCGCGTGCCGCGCCCGCCGGCGAAATGACCGTTGTACTTGGCCCGGGCTGGCCCGGCATCCTGCTGCACGAAGCCATCGGCCACGGCCTGGAGGGCGACTTCAACCGCAAGGGGTCGAGCGCCTTCAGCGGGCGCATCGGCCAACGGGTCGCGGCCAAGGGCGTCACGGTGCTCGACGACGGCACCATTGCCGACCGGCGCGGCTCGCTGAACGTGGACGACGAGGGCAATGCCAGCCAGCGCAATGTGCTGATCGAGGACGGTATCCTCAAGGGCTACATCCAGGACACGATGAATGCGCGCCTGATGGGCGTGGCCCCCACCGGCAACGGCCGGCGCGAGAGTTATGCCCATGTGCCCATGCCGCGCATGACCAACACCTACATGCTCGGCGGCGAAATGGCGCCGCTGGAGATCTTGGCCAGCATCAAGCGGGGTCTGTACGCCACCAACTTCGGCGGCGGTCAGGTCGACATCACGTCCGGCAAGTTCGTGTTCTCGGCCAGCCAGGCATACTGGGTCGAGAACGGCAAGATCAAGTACCCGGTCAAGGGCGCGACCATCGTCGGCAATGGCCCAGACGCGTTGACGCGCGTGAGCATGATCGGCAACGACATGCAACTCGACAGCGGCGTGGGCACCTGCGGCAAGGAAGGCCAGAGCGTGCCGGTCGGTGTGGGCCAACCCACGCTGCGCATCGACGGACTGACTGTGGGCGGAACGGCCTGAACGCACCGCTTGCGACGCTGTTTTTTTTCATGCTAAAGTCGCCGCCATGCTGACAGCTCGATTTTTCTTTGGCTTTTTCTGGTTCTCGAACGCCGCCGGCGCAAGAGAGAAGTAGTCGTGTCAGCCCCCTGATACCCGAACCCTCCCGAAACCGCCGGCACCCCCGGCGGTTTTTTGTTTTTTGGCCTCGCAGTTTCATTTCCGGACCACGACCATGACCCAGCAGACATCTCCCTGGCAATCCGACAAACAAGACCAACGCAGGCCGCAGGACCGCCGCCGCAGCCAGGCCATCAGCGACCGGACCAGCCAGACCGATGACGAACGCATCAAGGCCATCACCGTGTTACCTCCGCCCGATCACCTGATCCGCTTCTTCCCGATCAGCGGAACGCCGGTGGAGGAACTGATTACCCGGACCCGCCGCAACATCCAGAACATCATGGGCGGCACGGACGATCGCCTGCTGGTGGTCATAGGCCCATGCTCCATCCACGATCCGGTGGCAGCACAGGAATACGCCCGTCAGTTGCTGCAGCAGCGCCACCAGTACCGCGACACGCTGGAAATCGTCATGCGGGTGTATTTCGAGAAGCCACGCACGACAGTGGGCTGGAAGGGTCTGATCAACGACCCCTACCTGGACGAGACCTTCCGTATCGATGAAGGTCTGCGCATCGCACGTCAGTTGCTGATCGAGATCAACCGCCTGGGACTGCCAGCCGGTAGCGAGTTCCTCGACGTGATCTCGCCGCAATACCTGGGCGACCTGATCTCGTGGGGCGCAATTGGCGCGCGCACCACCGAAAGCCAGGTACACCGCGAACTGGCCTCAGGCCTGTCGGCGCCGATCGGCTTCAAGAACGGCACCGACGGCAACATCAAGATCGCCACCGACGCCATCCAGGCGGCCGCCGGAGGACACCACTTCCTGTCGGTACACAAGAATGGCCAGGTGGCGATTGTGCAGACCAACGGCAACCAGAACTGCCATGTAATCCTGCGCGGTGGCAAGACCCCCAACTACGACGCACAAAGTGTTGGGGCGGCCTGCAACGCACTGACCGCCGCCCAGTTGCCGGCCACGCTGATGGTCGACTGCAGCCACGCCAACAGCAGCAAGCAGCACGAAAAGCAGCTTGAGGTCGCAGGTGCCGTCGGCAGCCAGATCGCAGCGGGTTCCACCAGCGTGTTCGGCCTCATGGTCGAGAGCCACCTGCAAGCCGGCGCGCAGAAGTTCACGCCAGGCAAGGACGACGCGAACGCTCTGGAATTCGGCAAGAGCATTACCGATGCCTGCCTGGGCTGGGACCACTCACTGGAACTGCTGGGCGACCTGTCCAAGGCGGTATTGGCAAGGCGCGCTCGCGCCAGATAAGCCTCAATGGGGGACATGCAGCGGGAGCGGGAGCGCCCGCGATCTGTGTGCTGCGCTCAGGCGAGTGCGGCGACCTGCGGCACTGCTTGCGTTCGGCCTGCGCGCAGGGCGTCCAGCAGTTTCTGGTGAATGCCACCAAAACCGCCATTGCTCATGCACAGGATCTGGTCGCCGGGTCGCACCCTTGATGCCACCTGTTCGACCAGGGTGTCGATATCCGGCGCCACCAAAACCTTGTCGCCCAGCGGCGCCAGGGCTTCGCTGGCATCCCAGTCCAGCCCGCCGGAATGGCAAAAGGCCAGGTCAGCCGATACCAGGCTCCACGGCAACTGGGCCTTCATGGCGCCCAGTTTCATGGTGTTGGTGCGTGGCTCGAACACCGCAAGAATGCGTACCGAATCGCCGACCTGGCGCCGCAAGCCGTCGACCGTGGTTCGGATCGCCGTTGGATGGTGGGCGAAATCGTCGAACAGGCGCACCGCCTGCGCGAGCGGAGCCGCGCCTGGCAACTGGATGCTGCCGCGCAACTCCATGCGCCGGCGCACATTCTGGAAATCTGCCAGGGCCTGTGCCGCGAACGTCGGATCGACGCCCACATGTTCGGCAGCGGCAATTGCAGCCAGCGCATTGAGTTGGTTGTGTTGCCCGCTCAGCGCCCAGGCCACGCTGCCCGCCGGTTTGCCATGGCGCAGCACCTGGAACCGGTCCGGCTCACCCTGGGCCATGTAGTCGCTCACCGCCGCTCCGAAACTGCGCGTCTCGCTCCAGCAACCGGCCGCCATGACACGGGCCAGGCTTTCCTCGAGACCGTTGACGATGATGCGGCCACTGCCGTTCGGTCCGGTTCCCGGCACGATGCGCACCAGGTGGCGGAATTGGCGCTCGATCGCCGCCAGATCGTCGAATATGTCGGCGTGGTCGAACTCCAGGTTATTCAGGATCGCGGTACGTGGACGGTAGTGCACGAACTTGCTGCGCTTGTCGAAGAACGCGGTGTCATATTCGTCCGCCTCGATCACGAACAAGGGTTTGCGCCTGCGACCGTCCGCACCCACTGGTGGCACACCACCGATGCGCGCGGAGACGTCAAAGTTCAACGGCACGCCGCCAATCAGAAACCCTGGCTGCAACCCCGCTTGCTCCAGGATCCAGGCCAGCATGGCCGTGGTCGTGGTCTTGCCGTGGGTTCCGGCAACGGCAAGCACGTGCCGGCCCTGCAACACATGGTCGGACAGCCATTGCGGCCCGCTGGTATAGGGTGCGCCAGCGTCGAGAATGGCCTCCATCAGGGGATAGCGGGAACTGCCATCGGATTTTCGCGCCCGGCTGACAACGTTACCGACAACAAACATGTCAGGGGCCACCGCCAACTGCTCTGCGCCATAACCCTCGACCAGATCAATACCCAGCGCGCGCAACTGGTCGCTCATCGGTGGATACACGCCGGTGTCGCAACCGGTCACTGAATGGCCCAATTCACGTGCCAGCGCCGCCAAGCCACCCATGAAAGTACCGCAAATTCCCAGGATATGGATGTGCATCGACCGATTTTAGGCGACCAGAATGGTCGGGGCGCCCGAAAGAAACCGACCCCTGCGGCGCCGCGCGTGGCACAGCCGTCGTGCCAATGACATCGGGCGGCGGCGGGTTACACAGGGGGTGGCGCTGCAGGTAACGGTGGAATCCATGCAAAATCCCCGTATGGACATGCGTAACCCGGGCTGCAAGGCCGAAATCGCCGCCAGTGCGGCTCGACTGATAGTGGAAGACGGCCTGGAATACGGCTCGGCCAAACGCCAGGCGGCACATATCCTCGGACTGTCGCCGCGCACCCCGCTGCCAGACAACGAGGAGATCGACGATGCGGTGTCCGACTACATCGCCGTGTTCTGCGCCGAAAGCCAGCGCAAAGAGCTTGCGGCATTGCGCGTGCTGGCTGTGCGCTGGATGGAGCGCATGTCGTCGTTTCGCCCCTACCTCGCGTCGGCGGTCTGGCGCGGCAATGCCACCCGACGCTCGGACATCCTGATCGACCTGTTTTGCGATGACTGCAAGTCGGCTGAACTGGCACTGATCGACATGCGGACGCGTTACCAGGCACAAACTGTCGGCGGTATGCGGGGCGAGACGGTCGAAGCCCTGATCGTGATGGACATCTGCCCCGGCCTGATGGAGCGGGTCGCAGTGCAATTGCGGGTCTATGATCATGACCAGTTGCGCGGCGCATTGCGTGCGGACGCGCGGGGCCGTGCGCCGCGCGGCGACCTTGCAGCCTTGCGCCAACGTATGGATGGGAGCTTGGCATGAGCCAGACGACAACCCGCCGTCGCTGGCTGTTTGCCGGCGTTGCGGGCGCGGCTGCCGTCACCGGCTTCGGCCTGGCCTGGCGCAATGGACATGTGGGCAAGGCGCCCCTCGACGTCGAGCAGGACTTGTGGGGCTTGACATTTAAAACACCACAAGGTGGCAGTCTGTCCATGGTCAGTTTGATGGGCAGACCGTTGCTGCTCAATTTCTGGGCCACCTGGTGTGCCCCTTGCGTTGAAGAAATGCCGCTATTGGATCGCTTTTACGCCGAAAACCGCGCCAATGGCTGGCAAGTGCTCGGCCTGGCCGTAGACCAGGCGGCGCCGGTGACTCGCTTCCTGCAGCGTTTGCCGATGCAGTTTCCGATCGCCTTGGCAGGACTTGCAGGCACCGATCTGAGCCGCAGACTGGGCAATGCCGCAGGCGGTCTGCCGTTCTCGGTGTTGCTGGACGGATCGTCCCGGATAAGGCAACGTAAAATGGGCCAGCTTTCGGCGCAAGAGCTGCAACATTGGCGGACCTTGAGGTGAGCAATGTAGCGGCCTGGTGGGCCGAAACAAGAAACCACTACGCCACCGCCGCCCTGTCAACCGCTTGCCGGTCGCGGGTTAATTTCAAAAATAGACGAAGATAGGCAAAGTTAGCCCTTATTTGGGGTAAATTTGCGACTCATTCAAACATCGTCGTTGGAGCCCCCATGGATCTGCGAAAACTCAAGACACTGATCGATCTGGTATCGGATTCGAACGTATCCGAACTGGAAATCACCGAAGCCGAAGGCAAGGTGCGCATCGTCAAGGGCGGGTACGCTGGCGCGCCGCAGTACCAGATGGGCGCGCCTGCCGCGGCTCCTCTCGCCGCAGCCCACGCAACGGTTCCGTCCGGCGCAGCCGAGCCGGTTGTTGCCGCGCCGCCCGCCGGCCATATCGTGAAGTCGCCGATGGTCGGCACCTTCTATCGCAGCGCTTCGCCGGGCGCCAAGGCATTTGTCGAAGTAGGCAGTGCCGTAAAGGAAGGCGACACGATCTGCATCGTGGAGGCCATGAAGATCCTCAACGAAATCGAAGCCGACAAGACCGGCACCGTGACGAACATCATGTGCGTCAACGGCCAGGCTGTCGAATACGGGCAACCCATGTTCGAAATCAGCTGACGACGGACCGCCTGAGCCATGTTCAAGAAGATTCTGGTTGCCAATCGCGGCGAAATCGCACTGCGTATCCAGCGCGCCTGTCGCGAGCTTGGTGTCACTGCAGTGATGGTGTACTCGGAGGCTGACCGGGAAGCCAAATATGTCAAGCTGGCAGAGGAAGCGGTCTGCATCGGCCCGGGTCCGTCCGCGCTGAGTTACCTCAACATGCCTGCCATCATCTCGGCAGCCGAGGTGACCGACGCCGAGGCTATCCACCCCGGATACGGGTTCCTGAGTGAAAACGCCGGATTCGCCGAACGGGTCGAAAAAAGCGGATTCCAGTTCATAGGCCCCACGCCCGAGTCGATCCGAATCATGGGCGACAAGGTGTCGGCCAAACAGGCCATGATCAAGGCAGGTGTTCCCTGCGTGCCGGGCTCGGAGGGCGAACTGCCGGACGACTCCGTACAGGTCCGGCGCATTGCAAAGTCCATTGGCTACCCGGTCATCATCAAGGCCGCCGGCGGCGGCGGCGGACGCGGCATGCGGGTCGTGCATACCGAGGCGGCGTTGGTCAACGCGGTGCAGATGACCAAGGCCGAAGCCGGCGCGGCGTTCGGCAATCCTGCGGTGTACATGGAGAAGTTCCTGCAGAACCCGCGCCATATCGAGATCCAGATCCTGGCCGACAAATTCAAGAACGTGGTCTACCTGGGCGAGCGCGACTGCTCGATGCAGCGGCGCCACCAGAAGGTCATCGAGGAAGCGCCGGCGCCGGGCATTGCACGCAAGCTGATCGAACGTATCGGCGAACGATGTGTCGCCGCTTGCAAGAAGATCGGTTATCGCGGCGCGGGCACTTTCGAGTTCCTGTTTGAGAACGGCGAGTTTTATTTCATCGAGATGAACACCCGTGTACAGGTCGAGCACCCGGTGACCGAATGGATTACCGGCGTGGACATCGTGAAGACGCAGATCATGGTGGCGGCGGGCGAAAAACTGCCGTTCACACAGCGCCAGATCGAGATCCGCGGTCATGCCATCGAGTGCCGCATCAATGCCGAAGACCCCTACAAATTCACACCTTCTCCAGGGCGCATCACGATGTGGCATCCGCCGGGCGGTCCCGGTGTGCGCGTGGACTCGCATATCTATACCAACTATTTTGTGCCACCGAACTACGACTCGATGATCGGCAAGCTCATCGTGCATGGCGACACGCGCGAACAGGCCCTGGCGCGCATGCGCACGGCCCTGGGCGAAACGGTGGTCGAGGGCATCAACACCAACATTGCGCTGCACCGCGAGCTGATGGTGGACGCCAAATTCTGCGGTGGTGGAACGAATATCCATTACCTGGAAGAGTGGCTCGCCCAGCACAAACGTTAAAGACCGGCCATGTTCGAGTTGAGTCTGCAGTGCCCGCAAGCCCAGGTGGAAATTATCTCTGACGCACTGGAGGCACTGGAGGCGCAAAGCATCAGCGTCGAGGACAGCGACGCACTGACAGATGCCGAACAACCACTGTTCGGGGAACCGGGCATGGTACCGACGCGGATCGGCTGGCGCCACTCCACGGTCAAGGCCTTGTTCGCCACCGAACCGCTGACGCTGCAAGCGTCAGCCCTTCTGCAGGCGCAGGACTTCTTTGCCGAATGCCGGATGGTCGGCATCGCGCCACTTGCGGATCAGGATTGGGTCCGGCTGACGCAGGCACAGTTCGCGCCGGTTCCTATCACGCCTGGGTTCTGGATTGTGCCGACCTGGCACGAACCGCCGGCTGACGCGCAGCACATCATCCGGCTCGACCCTGGCCTCGCCTTCGGCACCGGAACCCATCCGACCACGCGCATGTGCCTGCAGTGGATCGCACAAGGTCGTGGACCCCATCCGCTGGGGCGCGTGCTCGACTACGGTTGTGGCTCGGGCATCCTGGCCATTGCCGCCGCCATGATGGGCGCCCAGGAGGTCGATGCGGTCGATATCGACTCCGCGGCCGTGGAGTCGTCCCTCCTCAACGCACAGGCCAACCAAGTCACGATCCGCTGCGGCTTGCCGGACATGACCAGCGGCCAATATCAGACCGTGCTGGCCAACATCCTGGCCACACCACTGAAAGTGTTGGCGCCGCTGTTGTGCGGCCGCTTGGCGAACGGCGGGCATCTTGTGCTGTCGGGCATTCTGGAGCGCCAGGCCGACGAACTGACGCAGGCCTACGCTGCCCACGTGCAGCTTAAGGTGGCAGCAGCCCAGGACGGCTGGGTGCTGATGACTGCCAGCACCTGACGCGCAAGACCGCGCCACTACAATCGACCCTCCATGAGCCTGATCACGCGTTGTCCGACATGCGAAACCATGTTCAAGGTCGTTCCGGACCAACTCCGGGTATCCGAGGGATGGGTCCGCTGCGGTCGGTGCGCCGAGATCTTCGACGCCACTCAAAACATGGTCCCATCGGCCGAGTCCGACTCGGCCGCCCCGTCGGCCGTGAGTCCACCGCCAGCGCAAGCTCCAGCGCCACCGCCCGTACCACCCAAGGAACCACGGTCAGCACCGGCGTCCACGCAATCGTTCTTCGTCCGGCCCGCTGAACCAACGACACCGCCACCACCCGAACGGCCGCGTACGCCTGCAGCGGCTGCAGCCGTACCGCAGCCCTTGCCTGCGACAGCCAGTGACGACACCAGCTGGATCGACTCTCCGGTGACTGACCCTGAAACCGTCTTCCTCGAACGGGAGCCAGAACCCGAGCCCCACACGCAAGCACCGACGCCCAAGCGAGCGCACGTCGATCTGCCCCTGCCGGACTCCACAGCGGTGCAGCCATCCGCCAAGGCGGACCAGGCGCTGGATCTGGACGAACCGTCAGTCACATTTTTGCGCGACGCCGACAAGCCCTCGATCTGGCGTCGACCCGCCGTGCGCTGGTCACTTGCCATTGTGGTGCTGGCCCTGCTGGCGCTGTTGATCGTGCAGGTGGTGCGCATGGAACGCGATCGCATCGCTGCCGTGGAACCTGCCACGCGACCCATGCTGCAGGCCATGTGCGACCTGACCGGTTGCGTTTTGGCGCCGCTGCGGCAAATCGAGTCCGTCGTCATCGACAGTTCCTCATTCAGTCGCCTGCGTGGCGATGACTACCAACTGGGCTTCACGTTGCGCAACACGGCGCCCATCGCCATCGCAATGCCTTCCATCGAACTCTCGCTGACAGACCCGCAAGATCAAGCCGTCATCCGCCGCGTGATCCAGCCCGCAGAATTCGGCTCCGGCACCCTGACACTGGCGACCGCCTCGGTGTGGACCGGCTCGCTGGCGCTGTCCGTCAGGCCCGGCACCCCAACCGACCGCATTGCTGGATACCGCCTTCTCGCCTTTTATCCCTGACACCCGTTCCGACTTGCACCATGGCATCCATCATTTGTGGCTCACTGGCCTTCGACACCATCATGAACTTCGAGGGTCGTTTTGCGCAGCAGATACTCCCCGAGCAATTGCACATCCTCAATGTCTCGTTTCTGGTGCCGTCGCTGCGCCGGGACTTTGGCGGATGCGCAGGCAACATCGCCTACAGCCTGAAGCTGCTTGGAGGCGAGCCATTGCCAATGGCCACGATCGGCATGGACGGCGATACCTACCTCAAGCGCTTCGCTGACCTGGACATTCGCACGGAGTTCGTGCGGACCATTCCCGACGCCTACACCGCCCAGGCCATGATCATCACGGACATGGACAACAACCAGATCAACGGTTTTCACCCCGGCGCCATGGAGCAAGCCTGGCAGACGAAAATTGAAGCGCGCGGCGACATCGCCCTGGGCATCATTGCGCCAGACGGCCGCGATGCGATGGTGCAACACGCTGAACAGTTCGCCAAAGCCGACATCCCCTTCGTTTTCGATCCGGGTCAGCAATTGCCGCGCTTTGACGGTGCCGAGTTGCGCGACTTCGTCGAAAAGGCCAGCTGGGTGGCTGTCAACGACTATGAAGGCAAGATGCTGTGCGACCGCACAGGCTGGGACATTGCCGAGGTGTCACGCAAGGTGCGCGGCCTGATCGTCACCACCGGCGCCCAGGGTTGTGATGTATGGATCGACGGCAACAAGACCCATGTGCCGGGCATCACGGCCAGCAAAGTGGTAGATCCCACCGGTTGCGGCGATGCGTTTCGCGGCGCCCTGCTGTTCGGCCTCGAGCAGGGCTGGTCGCTCGAACGTTGTGCAGAACTGGGCAACCAACTGGGCGCGCGCAAGATCGCCGAACAAGGCCCGCAAAACTACGCCATCGACAAGGCTGCGATCGGTTTGTGAGCCGCCGGGCCGCTTCCAAGGCTCATGGCAACGCAGCGCCTGGCGCGAAGGTTTTCCTGATGAGCTGAAAAAAAGCCCGACACCGTGAGGTATCGGGCTTGCAACGAAGCTAGTTAAAGCGTCGTTCAGGGCTTGCTGGCAGTTGGAAACGGCCAGGCCGCCTGCGGGTTCAACGTCGTCTGAGCGGCGGATGCAGCAGGGGCAGGGGCAGCGGGCGCCTTCGCAGCTTTCTTGGCAGCAGGCTTCTTCGCGGCTTTCTTGGCAGCAGCTTTCTTCGCTGGAGCCTTCTTAGCTACCGCTTTTTTCGCTGGAGCCTTCTTGGCAGCGGCCTTTTTTGCAGGCGCCTTTTTGGCAGCTGCCTTCTTCGCAGGAGCCTTCTTCGCTACCGCCTTCTTGGCCGGAGCCTTCTTGGCAGCTGCCTTCTTCGCAGGAGCCTTCTTCGCCACGGCCTTCTTGGCCGGAGCCTTCTTGGCTGCTGCCTTCTTCGCAGGAGCCTTCTTCGCTACGACCTTCTTGGCCGGAGCTTTCTTCGCAGGGGCGGCTTTTTTAGCCGCCGGTTTTTTTGCAGTTGCCATCATTTTCTCCTTGATCAAGTAACAAAGAGCACTTCATGCCTGTTGGAGCACATGAAGCGATTCAGGGTGTTGGGCCTTATCCCAGCACCTTGAATGGGGTCGCACGTGATGCTGCGGCCGTCTGCGCGGCCTGTAGCATCACATGAAATTCGGGTTGCCATGACTGTTCTTATCCGCCTTCAATCCCAGGACAAGGCCCCACCGGACTGGTACTCGATGACACGCGTCTCGAAGAAGTTGCGCTCCTTCTTCAAGTCGATCATCTCGCTCATCCAGGGGAACGGATTTTCTTCGTTCGGATACAAGGCTTCCATACCGATCTGTGTCGCGCGCCGATTGGCGATGTAGCGCAGGTAACCCTTGAACATCGACGCGTTCATGCCCAGCACGCCGCGCGGCATGGTGTCTTCGGCGTATTGGTACTCGAGCGCCACCGCCTGCTCGAACAGGTCGCGGATCTCGGCCTTGAAGGCAGGTGTCCACAACAGCGGGTTTTCCAGCTTGATCTGGTTGATCAGGTCGATACCGAAGTTGCAATGCATGGATTCGTCGCGCAGGATGTACTGGTACTGCTCCGCCGCGCCAGTCATCTTGTTCTGCCGGCCCAAAGCCAGTATCTGCGTGAACCCGACATAGAAGAACAGGCCCTCCATCAGGCAGGCGAAGACGATCAACGATTTGAGCAGCTTCTGGTCGTTCTCCAGCGTACCGGTCGTGAAATGGGGGTTGGTCAAGGTCTCGATGAACGGGATCAGGAACTGGTCCTTGTTGCGGATCGAGGCCACCTCGTTGTAGGCATTGAAGATCTCGCTTTCGTCCAGGCCGAGCGACTCGACGATGTACTGATAGGCGTGTGTATGGATGGCTTCTTCGAACGCCTGGCGCAACAGGAACTGTCGGCATTCGGGCGCCGTGATGTGGCGGTAACTGCCCAACACGATGTTGTTGGCAGCCAGTGAGTCAGCGGTGACAAAAAAACCGAGGTTGCGCTTGACGATGCGTCGCTCGTCTTCGGTCAGGCCGGCCGGATCTTTCCACAACGCGATGTCACGCGTCATGTTGACCTCTTGCGGCATCCAGTGATTGGCACAACTCGCCAGGTATTTCTCCCAGGCCCATTTGTACTTGAACGGCACCAACTGATTGACATCGGTCTTGCCGTTGATGATGCGCTTGTCGGCAGCGTTGACGCGCCGGGGAGTGCTTGCAATTGCAGTTGCAGGTGCTGCCGGCACTGCCGCGCCATCATCCAGCACACGCAGGGTTGGCGATTTCGGCGGCGCCTCCATCGAGCGACCCGCATGCGGGTCGCGAGAGAAAGACATTGGCGGTGTGGGCTTGACTTCTTCGTCCCAGGTCAACATAGAGGTTTCCAATCTGCGAATTATCAGAGCAGCGTCATGAATTGAAAAGTATTCATGGTCATCGCTGCAAATTTGTGTTGTTCAATTGCATCGCCCGCATTGTTGGCGGGCGATTGCGCATCACGGTTTACTGGCAAGCCTCACAGGTCGGATCGTCGACACCACAGAATTTCACGTCAGTGGCCGGGCTCGCCGCTAGTTGTTCGCGCGCTGCAGCCGCGGCCTTGTCGAGTGCACTCATGGGCGCGTCGCCCGTACCCGACGACACAGCGTTCATGCGCCCAGAAGCAACCGTGGACTTCTCGGCATGTGTTGCCGATTGCGTGCGCAGGTAATACGTGGTCTTCAGACCCCGCACCCAGGCCAGCTTGTAGGTGTCGTCGAGCTTCTTGCCCGAAGCACCCGCCATGTAGATGTTGAGCGACTGCGCCTGGTCGATCCATTTTTGGCGCCGCGCGGCGGCTTCGACCAGCCATTGCGTTTCAACTTCGAACGCGGTGGCATACAGCGACTTGATCTCCTGCGGCACGCGGTCGATCGGCTGCAGCGAGCCATCAAAGTGTTTCAGATCCATCACCATCACGTCATCCCACAGGCCCAGGCGCTTGAGGTCGTGCACCAGGCTGCCGTTGATGACGGTGAACTCTCCAGACAGGTTGGACTTGACCGAAAGATTACCGAAGCATGGCTCGATCGACGCGTCCACGCCGATGATGTTGGAGATCGTCGCAGTCGGGGCGATCGCCACACAGTTGGAATTGCGCATGCCGTCCTGTGCAATCTTGCTGCGCAGTGCTTCCCAGTCCATCGTGGATGAACGGTCGACCTCCACGTAACCGCCGCGCGCGGATGCCAGCATGTCCAGCGTGTCAATTGGCAGAATGCCGCGGTCCCACAAGGAGCCCTTGAAGCTGGAATAGCGGCCGCGCTCACGGGCCAGTTCAGTCGACGCCCAATAGGCGAAGTAGCAGACCGCCTCCATGGATCGGTCGGCAAACTCCACCGCCGCATCGCTGGCGTAAGGAATACGCAGCTTGTACAGGCTGTCCTGGAAGCCCATCACACCCAGACCCACCGGACGGTGGCGCAGGTTGGAGTCGCGCGCCTTCTTGACCGCGTAATAGTTGATGTCGATGACGTTGTCCAGCATGCGCATCGCGATGCCGATGGTGCGACGCAGCTTTTCGTGATCCATCGCACCGTCCTTGAGGTGCTGCAGCAGGTTGACCGAACCCAGGTTGCAGACCGCAGTTTCGGTATCGCTGGTGTTGAGCGTGATCTCGGTGCACAGGTTCGACGAATGCACGACACCGGCGTGTTGCTGCGGTGAACGCACGTTGCAGGCGTCCTTGAACGTGATCCACGGATGGCCGGTTTCGAACAACATCGTCAGCATCTTGCGCCACAGGTCGGATGCCGCCAGCGTGCGCGAGGGCTTGATCTCGCCGCGCGCAGCCTGCTCTTCGTAGGCGACGTAGGCGCGCTCGAAATCAGCGCCGAACTTGTCGTGCAGATCGGGCACGTTGGACGGCGAGAACAGCGTCCAGTTGCCCTTTTCCATGACGCGGCGCATGAACAGATCGGGAATCCAGTTGGCGGTGTTCATGTCGTGCGTGCGCCGACGGTCATCGCCGGTGTTCTTGCGCAACTCCAGGAACTCCTCGATGTCCAGGTGCCAGGTTTCCAGGTAGGTGCATACGGCGCCCTTGCGCTTGCCACCCTGGTTGACCGCCACCGCGGTATCGTTGACCACCTTGAGGAAGGGCACCACGCCCTGTGATTCGCCATTCGTGCCCTTGATGCGCGAACCCAGTGCGCGCACGCGGGTCCAGTCATTGCCCAGGCCGCCGGCAAATTTGGACAGCAGCGCGTTTTCCTTGATCGACTCGTAGATGCCGTCCAGATCGTCCGGCACGGTGGTCAGGTAGCAGGAGGACAGCTGGGAACGCAGGGTGCCGCTGTTGAACAGCGTCGGCGTGCTGGACATGAAGTCGAACGAGGACAGGATCTCGTAGAACTCGATGGCGCGCGTCTCCCGGTCGATCTCATTGAGCGAGAGTCCCATCGCCACGCGCATGAAGAACGCCTGCGGCAACTCGATGCGCGATTTACTGATGTGCAGGAAATAGCGGTCATACAGCGTCTGCAGGCCGAGGTAGTCGAATTGCAGGTCACGCTCGGGCTTGAGCGCCGCACCCAGTCGCTGCAGGTCGAATTGCAGAAGGCGTTCGTCGAGCAACTCGGCGTCGACACCCTTGCGCACGAACTGCGGGAAATACTCGGCATACGCCGGGCCCATTTCGGAGGGCGCGACGTCATGGCCCAGCACTTCCTTGGCGATGGTATGAAACAGCAACCGCGCTGTGGCGTAGGTGTAATCGGGATCCTTCTCGATCAAGGTGCGCGCTGCCAGCACCGAGGCCTTGTAGACCTCGTCCATTGGCACACCGTCGTACAGGTTGCGCAAGGTCTCGGCGAGGATGGGCTCGAAACGGATATCGGGACCGAGTCCGGCGCAGGCCGCCTGGACCAGGCCTTGCAGCCAGTCCATGTCCAGCGGTACACGCTGGCCGTTGTCGATGGCAAACAGTTGCGCGGCCCGGGGTCTGTCCTGCTCGAACTTGCTGGCGCGCTCCTGCGTGCGCTTCTCGCGATAAAGCACATAGGCACGTGCGATTTCATGGTGACCTCCACGCATGAGGCCCAACTCGACATGGTCCTGCACGTCTTCGATATGAAAGGTGCCGCCACCCGGACGCGAGCGCATCAGCGCCCGCACCACGGTCTGGGTCAGCTCTTCGACCATCTCTCGTACGCTGGACGAGGCCGCACCATGCGTGCCATGCACCGCCAGAAAGGCCTTCATCATGGCGACGGCGATCTTGCTGGGCTCGAATGGCACAACAGCGCCATTGCGCCGGATGATCTGAAAATGGGTCAGCGCACTACTGGCATTTGCAGAGTGCATGGGGATCCTGGCGCTGGAGCCGGTTTGCTGGGAAGTAAGGGGATTATGGGCAGTCTGCATTGTTCTTTCCTCGTCTCTGGGAACATCTTGTGGGGAGGATTTGGTTCGCAAGAGGCCTGCTTTTGCGTCATCGCAGCAGACCGGTGGCCAGACCAGCGCACACTATATATGGGGTATTGGTCTATTACAAGCCACTACCGGTAGTGTATCGCCCAGGCCACGGCCTGATGACATCCAGTGCGGGCCGAGCCCTTGCCGTGGAACATCGACAAACCTGGCGCGCACCATCGCACGCGAGGCCATGCACCATGGGCGCCGCGGCGTGAAACCACGCGATCATGCGACCCGCGCCGGCATTTGCGCCCGACACCCGCATGAAATCTGCGTTTTGCAGATGCCAACCGATGGCTGCACAAGATCACGGGCGGGGCAGCGCACGCAACTGGCAACACGCCCGAAGGCCAGAGAAAAATTTAAAAAGACCGAGGGAAAAAATCGTCATCCCATGCCAACGCGCCGCGCAGCCGTGGCCAGTCGAAGCCGGCACCTGGATCGAACTTGCGCCCCGGAGCGACATGCTCATGGCCGGCCACATGACGGATCGGATACTGCTGGCCGATCGCGGCGCACAAGGCGGCCGTGGCGGCATACTGCGCCGGCTCGAACGCCCCACCCTCCAGGCCCTCGAGTTCGATGCCGATCGAGAAGTCATTGCAGTTGTCGCGTCCCTGATGACAGGACTGGCCGGCATGCCAGGCCCGCGCGTCACAACTGACGAATTGCCACAACTCGCCGTCCCGGCGCACGAAAAAATGCGCCGATACCAGCAAGCCCCTGATCTGCTGGAAGTACGGATGCGCATCCCAATCGAGCTGGTTGGTGAACAACTGCTGCACCGCGGCGCCGCCATACTCACCTGGCGGCAGGCTGATCGAATGCAGCACCACCAGGTCGGCCGCCATGCCCGGCGGTCGTAGGCCGCAATTGGGTGAGTCCAGTCGCTGTGCATCCCGGTACCACCCCTGCTCCCACTCACAGGGTGATCCGGCGAGTTGCCCCGAAGCGTCAATCAGCGTCATCGGCCGAGTCTGCCGGTTCGTCAATCTTGAGCCGCGCGATACGGTAGCGGATCTGGCGCAGGCTCAGTCCGAGCCTGGCGGCTGCCGCGGTGCGATTGAAACCGGTCTCATGCAGGGTCTGCACCAGGATTTCCCGCTCCTGCCGGTCCAGATGACTTTGCAAGTCGCTCGGAATCACCAGCGGCACCTGGGCCGGGGAGTCGCTCGCCGCTTCGGCAGGCCAGGGCACGGCGGATCGGGCGGCATCAGCCGCCGGCGCAAGCGGTGCCGGCATCGTTTGTTCGCCCAGGACGTCGACCTGCAGATCGCCACCTTCACTCAAGGCGACGGCACGGTGCAGCAGGTTCTCGAGTTCACGCACGTTGCCCTTGAGCGGCGCAAGGCAAATCTGCTCGAGCACACTGGCGGACAACGCGGGAACCGGCATGCCCGCCTCATGCGCAATACGCGCCAGCAGACTCTCACACAAGGCCGGCAGGTCGTCCAAGCGATCGCGCAACGGCGGGATCACGATGTCGATGACATTGAGCCGGTAATACAGATCCTGGCGAAAGCGTCCACTTTGCACGTCGGCTGCCAGATCCCGGTGGGTGGCACTGATGATGCGCACATCAACCGGCTCCTCCTTGGTCGAGCCGACGCTGCGCACGCTGCGCTCCTGGATCGCGCGCAGCAACTTGGACTGCATCGCCAGCGGCAGGTCGCCGATCTCGTCAAGGAACAGGCTGCCGCCGCGGGCGGCCTGAAAAAACCCGTCGCGGTCCTGCGTGGCGCCGGTGAACGCACCTTTGCGCGTGCCAAAAAACTCGGCCTCCAGCAACTGCTCGGGAATGGCACTGCAATTGACCGCCAGCATCGGGCCTGCAGAGCGGTGGCTATTGGCATGCAGGGCGCGCGCCACCAGTTCCTTGCCGGTACCCGATTCGCCGGTCACCAGAACCGGCGCCATTGATCGCGCGACCTTGGCCACGCGATCCTTGACCTGGCGCATGGCCGACGACTCACCCACGAGACGCTGCAATGCCGCCTCGCCTGCGCCGGGTTCGGCATCGGTCCGGCGCCGGTTGAAACCCTCGCTCGACGCGCTCCCGGCGTTGTGCCGACGCCCGGCCACCGCCTCCTTGCGCGCGCCCTGAACGGCGGATGCAATGACGGCGCGAAACTGCTGGATATCCACCGGTTTGGTCAGGTAGTCGAACGCCCCCGCCTTGAGCGACTCGACCGCGTTGTCGGCCGAGCCATAGGCGGTGATGACGACGCAGCGTTCCCGTCGCTGACTGTCGCGCAGGCGCTGCAACAAACTGATCCCCATGCCATCCGGTAGGCGCATGTCGGTGATGACGACGTCGAATCGCCTTGCCGTGAGAAGCTCCCAGGCTTGCGCCAGGTCTCCGACACCCTGCACGTCGTAACCCTCGCGCACCAGGGCCAGTTCGTAAAGCGTGCGAAGGTCTGGCTCGTCGTCCACAACGAGAACATGAACATTCCTCTGGGCGCTGGCGGTGGCTGCAGTCACGCCGGTATTTTGGCAGATGGCTTCTTGCACAGCGCCGAAGCAAAACGGATGCGGAACTCGTTGCCATCCACCATCGCCCCCGCGACGCGCCGCTGCGAGCGCGCAAAGCCAATCACGGCTCCATGGCCATCACACAACTCGCGAGAGATATACAGGCCCAATCCGGTCGAACGGCTTTCGGACGAAAAGAAAGGCTCGAACAGGTGACGTTCCACCGAAGGCTCCATCGGCTTGCCATCGCTCCACACCATCAGTGACACCTGTCCGCCAAGGGTCAGACTGGTTGTCACCTGGATCGAGGCACTGCCGGAGCCGGCATAACGGTTCGCGTTGTCCAGCAAATTGATCAGCACCCGGCGCAGATGCTCGGCCTCGAACGCGACCTCGATATCGGCTTCGCAGAACTGCCGGGATATGGGCACCTCACGCCCGCCGTGCTGATCCCAGTCGGTGCAGATCTGACCCGCCACGCTGTTGAGTGACAAGCTGGCCGGACCCGCTTGCGGCGCACGTTGCTGCACCCGGGCAATATTGAGCACCTCGTCCACAATGCGCCCCAGACGATTGGCGTTCTGCTGCACCATGCGGATCAGCGGCTTGAGTCGGGCGTCCTCCACCGCTTCATCGAGCAAGGCGTTCGCCTGTACGATGGCGGCCAGCGGATTGCGGATTTCATGTGCCACTGCGCTCGACATGCGCCCCATGCTGACCAGCTTTTCGGTACGCATGCGCGCCTCGACTTCGCGCTGGTCCTGCACGAACATCACACACAGCCGCTCGGACACGGTGTCGTCGGCGGTCGCGGCGATGCGGGTGCGTACCTGCGTATATTGCGGCCCGATGCCAGCCAGCATCAGCACCACGCGGGCATTCTGCGCCTGGTTTTGCGCCAGGCTGTGCTGTTTCAATTGCAGCAGTTCCTGCCAGCCGGGCTCCAGCGCAAGCGAAAACGACTGCTGAGTCGCTGCGACGTCACGCCCGAGCAAGCGACATGCCGCCGGATTGGCCGCCAACACCAGGTCCTGTTCGTCCACCACCAGAATGCCGTCGGTCAGCGACTCGATGACGAGCGCATTGACCTCGCGCTGTACCCGCGCCACCATCTGGCTGCGCCGGGAACGCTGCTCCTCGCTGGCCAGACGCGCCGACAACTGGCTGGCAAGAAAGGCAATGACGAAATAGCCGGCACCGGTCAGCGCCGATTGCGCCACCAGCGAAGCCGCATCCGGATCGCCCGCAAGGGCGTCCAATCCGGCGCGCAAGAGCAGCAGCAGCGTGACGCCGGCTGCTGTGGCCATGGCCAGCGGCATGGACCCCAGCACGGCCGCCATCAGCACCGGCAGCGCCAGCAGCGGCGTGTAATTGATGCCCGCGTGACCCTGCACATACTGCAGCAGGGCAAAGGTGACGACATCGACCCCCACGGTCAGCAACCAGCGCAGGCCCAGCGTCGGCCCCAGTCGCTGGGGTCGACCCAGCAGCCGCGTGACCATCGTCGCCACCAGGTAGGCACCGCAGGCAATCACCAGCAAAGGATCGGTCGACTGGCCCAGCACGAACAGGCTGGCCTGCAGCGCCAGCAACACCACGCCCAGCGTGACGCGGGCGGTCATGAAGCCACTCCAAAGCCGTACGAACTCGTCCGGTCCGTCGGCGTACGGGCTGTCCTCGCGCTGGTTGGACCGAAGATCCAGCCACGGTCGGTTTGGCGCCACAGCCATGCAGCTGCCGCTCAGGCCTCAGCCTGGTCGCGATGCTGGGTCGAACAGTAGGCGCCGCTGCGGCCTTTCACCAGATCGTCATCCGGGCAATGCATGCCACACAGGTCGCAGCGACCCATGTCGATCGCGACAACAGGTTTGGAGCGGGGGCGGCGCAACTTGTCTTCATCAGACCGTTCGGCGGCGCGATTGGAGCGCCAGATCCAGACACCCACCATGACCACGATCAGTACCAGCAAGAACTTCATGTCGCACGGCTCAGAATAACTTCCATGACAAAACGCGAACCGACATAGGCCAGGAACAGCAGGCCAGCGCCGGCATACAACACCCGCACGGCACGCCGTCCGCGCCAACCGTAGCGCATGCGCCCCAGCAGCAAGGCGGCAAAGGTCAACCAGGACAGGATGGTAAACACGCTCTTGTGGTCCATGCGCAAGCCACTGCCCGGGCCATACAACATCTCGCCATAAACCAGCACCACCAGCAAGGTTGCGGTCAGTAACACGAAACCGGCCCAAACGAAGCGGAAGGTCAGGCGCTCGAGTTTTAGCAGCGGCATGCCACTTTCCGGCTCCGCGCCCAGGCGGATGCGGTCTTCGGCGCGACCCATCATCCAGGCTTGGGCTACCGCGGCGCCGAACAGGCCGTAAGAAGCAATGCCCAGCGCCCAGTGCAACGGCAACCAGACAGACGCCGACGGGTGCAGGGGGGTGCCAGGAAACACCAGCGCCAACAGAACCGTCACAGCGGCCAGCGCACACAACACGCGGCGCAGTCGCAGTTGCGGATAAGTATGCGATTCGACGGCATACACCGCAACCACCAGCCAGGCCGTGACCGACAGCGCGGGCGCAAAACCGAAATGTGGCGCTGCACCAGCGAGGCTGACGGCCAGCACCAGTGCATGCAACAACCAGCCCAGCAAAAGCACCGCCCGACCGATACGGTCGCCGATGGCAGGCCAGGTGGCGGGCACCAGATAGGCAATGGCAGCGCTCCACGCGAGGGCATGGGTCAACACGGAGCCGCTGGCTAGAATCATGGGTACAGTTTAGCCTTTCGCCTGGCCAGTGACCGCGCAACCCGTCGGCGAAAAAAGCCCACCCACGCGCCCCCTACCTCCGAGTACCCATGGCCTCATCGTTATCCGAAAAACTGTCGCGCCTTGTCAAGGAAATGCGTGGCCAGGCCCGCATCACCGAAGCGAACGTCACGGAGATGCTGCGCGAGGTGCGCCTGGCCCTGCTCGAGGCCGACGTGGCGCTGCCTGTGGTGCGGGACTTCATTGCCCGGGTCAAGGAAAAGGCGCTGGGCCAGGAAGTCCTGGGCTCCTTGTCACCAGGCCAGGCCCTGGTCGGCATTGTCAATCGCGAACTCAGCGCCACCATGGGCGAAGGGGTCAGCGACCTGAACCTCGCGGCGCAGCCGCCGGCGGTCATCCTGATGGCCGGCCTGCAGGGATCGGGCAAAACCACCAGCACCGCCAAACTCGCACGCCACCTGATCGAGAAACGCAAGAAGAAAGTGCTCACGGTGTCGGGCGACGTCTACCGCCCCGCAGCGATCGAACAGCTCAAGACCGTCACGGCACAAGCCGGCGCTGAATGGTTTCCCAGCAGTGCCGATCAGAAACCGGTAGACATCGCCCGTGCCGCGCTGGACTACGCGCGCAAACATTATTTCGACGTGCTGCTGGTCGACACCGCCGGCCGGTTGGCGATCGACGAAGTGCTGATGCGAGAGATCAAGGAACTGCATCAGGTACTGAATCCGGTAGAGACCCTGTTCGTCGTCGACGCCATGCAGGGCCAGGACGCGATCAACACCGCCAAGGCGTTCAAGGAAGCCCTGCCACTGACCGGCATCATCCTGACCAAGACTGACGGCGACTCCCGCGGCGGCGCTGCGTTGTCTGCGCGCCAGGTCACCGGCGCACCGATCAAGTTTGCCGGCACCAGTGAAAAGATCGACGGCCTGGAAGTGTTCGACGCCCAGCGCCATGCCGGTCGTATCCTGGGCATGGGCGACATCGTGGCGCTTGTCGAGCAGGTCAGCTCCGGCGTGGACATGGCAGCGGCCCAGAAACTGGCGGCCAAGGTCAAGAGCGGCGCCGGCTTCGATCTGAATGATTTCCTGGGCCAGATCCAGCAGATGAAGCAGATGGGGGGACTGTCCAGCCTGATGGACAAGTTACCCGCAGCCATGGCCGCCAAAGCCGGTCAGGTGGATATGAACCGCGCCGAAAAAGACATCCGGCGCAAGGAAGGCATCATCCACAGCATGACCCCACTGGAGCGCCGCAAGCCCGAACTCATCAAGGCCACCCGCAAACGCCGCATCGCCCAGGGCGCCGGCGTGCAAGTTCAGGAAGTCAACCGCATGCTCAAGGAGTTCGAGCAGATGCAGGACATGATGAAGAAGATGAAAGGCGGCGGCATGATGAAGATGATGAAGCGCCTGGGGGGCATGGGCGGCATGAAGGGGATGGGGAAAATGCCGTTCTGAGACATTGCGGGACAGACCGCAGCCACACGAAGTGGGCAAGCTCTGTCCCCGACACTTCAACGGATGTCCGGATGTTAGCCTTGTACCAGACCGAGCGTCACGAAGTGCGCGAGCTCTGGCACCAGCAAATCCGAGGATGTCCTGCGGCCCAACCTGCGGCACAGACCGCAGTCACACGAAATGGGAAACTCCATGCAAATCATGCGACAAAACGATTGGGTGATTGACTGGCTCCGGCTTGCGCTGTTGTTGGTCGCCGCGCTGGCGGGCTTTTCTTTGCCCGCCTTCGGCGCTGCGCCGCCGGAACCCGCCCCGACGATCCTTGCGCTGGCGGCCGACGAGACGGTGGTCGTCGATACCACCCGCTTTACCGCCCGGAACCTCGACTGGACCGACGCCGCGCGCAACCGCCAGGTTCCCGCACGCCTGTATCTGCCCGCAGCGTCGCACGCGCCGGGCAGCCTGCCGCTGGTGCTGGTTTCGCACGGCATCGGCGGGTCCCGGGATGGCTATAGCTATCTTGGCCGCTTTCTGGCAGCCAATGGCTATGCCAGTCTGCACGTACAACATGTGGGCAGCGACCGGCAGGTCTGGTCTGGCAATCCCTTGTCCATGGTGTCGCGTCTGAGTGGCGCCGCGCAGGAGTCCGAGGCGCTGAACCGCGTACAGGACGTGCGTTTTGCCCTGGACCGTATCCTTGAGCCCGGCGCGAACCCACTGATCGATCCGCAGCGAATTGTTGTTGCGGGCCATTCCTATGGCGCCAATACCGCGATGCTGGTGGCCGGCGCGCGGGTGGACCTCCAGGGCCGCAGTATGTCGCTGAAAGACCCGCGTGTCAGTGCCGCCATCCTGATTTCTGCTCCGCCGTTCTACGGATTGGGCGACCCCAGGAGAATCCTGTCGGGCATCGAGATCCCGACCTTGCACATCACGGCGACGGCCGACGACATCCAGATTCCCGGCTACTTCTCGGGCTTGCCCGATCGTCTGGAGATCTTCAGGGCGATAGGCAGCGAAAACAGCGTACCCAAGGTGCTTGCCGTGTTCCGCGACGGATCCCACAGCATGTTCACCGACCGCATGGGAACAGGCGGCAACGCACTCAATCCACGCGTCAAGATTGCCACTCGGCAGTTGGCGCTGGCCTTTCTGGACGGATTGCAAAGCGGCAGTTTCGCCGCGCTACAGCGCTGGCCGACGACACACGCCGACATCGTCTCCATCTTTGAGAGTCGCGCGCTTTAGCTTTCCCGCGCTGGGTTCTTTCCTGCAACTGGCGCTCCAGTGACCAGTGCAAGTGCGGCAGGACATTGCGGGTAAAGGCAAGTGGAGCGGTCTGGATCAGGCCTTAGCGCTTTGGCAATCTGTCAATTTTTGTCGACGACGTCACCCGACCGGTGTGCGTGCCGACACCGGTGTACGACATACTGCCTATGGTCTGGCGTCCCGGCGTGCATGGCGACGAACTCGACCTGACACCGATTCACCCCCGACGCCAGCCCGCCAGCTTCGAGCCGCAAGCGCAGCAAGCGCGCGCCCCGGGGCAATTGAATTCTGGGAGCGATCGGCCCAACAATCTTCGCTGGGCTACACCGTGCGGGAAGCATCCGCCGCCAACGCGCAAAGCCTGCGGCGGGATGGAGTTCTCCTGGGTCAGCGCGTAGCGCCGGCCCGCTTGCATCTGATCGTCAACCGACCAGCAGTTCCTGAATCACCACCTCACCCCGCAACGAGCGCATCGGCGCCTCGGTGATGCGCACGTCCACCATCTGCCCGACCAGGCGCTGTGGTCCTTTGAACACCACCGCACGGTTGCATTCGGTGCGACCGAACAACTCGGTTGCATCCTTGCGCGCCGCGCCTTCGACCAGCACGCGCTGCACCGTGCCTTGGCGGCTGAAACTGATGCGTCGCACGCTTTCGTCCAGTGTGGCCTGCAGCTGCTGCAGCCGGGCCAGCTTCACCGCGTGCGGCGTTTCATCGGCCAACGCAGCAGCCGGGGTTCCGGGACGCGGACTGAAGATGAAGCTGAACGAGCTGTCGTAGCCCACATCGTCGACCAGCTTCATCAACTTGGCGAAGTCGGCATCGGTCTCGCCCGGAAAACCAACGATGAAATCACTTGACAGGGCCAAGCCAGGGCGGATCGCGCGCAGCTTGCGCACGGTCGACTTGTATTCCATCGCGGTATAGCCGCGTTTCATCGCCATCAGGATGCGGTCGGAGCCATGCTGCACCGGCAGATGCAGGTGGTTGACCAGCTGGGGTACACGCGCATACACGTCGATCAGCGACGCCGTGAACTCGTTGGGATGACTGGTCGTGAAGCGGATGCGCGCGATGCCCGGAATCTCGGCCACATATTCGATCAGTGTGGCCAGATCGGCACGCTCGCCACTGTCCCCCATCGGGGCCCGATAGGCATTGACGTTCTGCCCCAGCAAGGTCACCTCACGTACGCCTTGATCCGCCAGCCCCGCCACCTCGACCAGCACGTCGTCGAATGGCCGCGACACCTCTTCGCCACGGGTATAGGGCACGACGCAATAGCTGCAGTACTTGGAACAACCCTCCATGATGCTGACGAAGGCCGTCGCACCATCGACCCGCGCCGGCGGCAAGTGATCGAATTTCTCGATCTCGGGGAAGCTGATGTCCACCTGCGCCTTGTCCTGCTGCACACGCTGGCGCAGCAGGTCGGGCAGGCGGTGCAAGGTCTGCGGACCGAACACCACGTCGACGTAAGGCGCCCGGGCAATGATGGCATCGCCCTCCTGGCTGGCAACACAACCGCCGACGCCGATCTGCACACCCTTCTTCTTGAGATGCCGCACCCGACCCAGGTCGGAAAACACCTTCTCCTGCGCCTTCTCGCGCACCGAGCAGGTATTGAACAGGATCAAGTCAGCCTCGTCCACGTTGGTGGTGGGCTCGTAACCCTCCGCCGCGCGCATGACGTCGACCATCTTGTCCGAGTCGTACTCGTTCATCTGGCAGCCAAAGGTCTTGACGAAAACTTTCTTGCTCATGGGGGTATCCAGTACAGCGGATGGCGGGGCAGCGGCGAGGCAAAGGGTCGGAAGGAATCGGGTCGGCGGCCGCAAAAAAACAGGACCCGTCATGTCACAGGGCCGGTCGGCCCGCAAGCGGTCTATTGCCTGGGGAACTTGGGCAACTGGTCGAATGGTGTCTTGCCGTCGTCGACCTTCGGCTTGTCGGCGTCCGAGCTGAACACGAAGTTGGTCACCGTGTCCCAACCCTTGGGCAGCAGGTCCACCTCTGCCTGCGTCAGAATCCAGATATCGCGCACCAGGTTCTGTTGCTCAAGCACATAGTTGACCGAATACTGCTGGCCGATCAAGGCGCTGGACATCAGCAGCAGATTGTTCGGGCCGCGAATCCGTACGCCCGGAGACAGGCGCATGGCAGTACCGTTGATCAACACCTCGGGCGGTGCTGTCACGGTCATCACGCCGCGTTTGATATTGGCGGGAAACTGCCTCGTCATCCCTTGCGCCTGGGCGGTTGCAGACAGGCAAAGCCATACGAAGCCGGCCAGCAGTGTCCAGACAGCGAGTCTGCGCGACGAGAGAAACAAGAAACAGCGGGTCATGGTTTACATCCAGGGGCTGCGGTAGAACAAAGAACGAATTGCCACACGGCACCGTCACCTTGTCGAGGTCGACGCGCGTGCGCAGGCGCTGATTTTAGTCGCTCGTGCCCGATGCGGGGCGCGGCACATACACCAGCGGTTGTGCGACGGGTTCGTTCGACCCGGCCACCCCATCGGAATCATGGGTGGTATCGACCTTGCAGGGCGAGAAAATCCGCACTTTGCAGCCGCTGCAGATGGAGCCGTCCAGCCGCGGAAACAGCTTGCCGATGACGTCTTCACCGAGCCGGAAAAAATTCTCTGCGCCGATGACGTCATAGGCGCCGCAGCGGCGCATCAACTCCATCGGTTCGTCCCGCATGTTGAAAAGGTACAAGGCGCCGCCGAGGGCGCGGCGACGTCGCGCCTCCTGCGCCAGCAGTTGCGCACCTTCCAGATCGACAAAGTTGATGGCCGAGCCGATCACAAGCAAGTGGCGTTGCATCGGATTGCGTTCGTCGATGCGCTGCAACTCGGTCGCAATATAGCTGCTCGCACCAAAGAAGATCGGGCCGTTGATGCGCACGATCTTGAGCTGCGGGCAATCCGGCAGACCGGAGTCGCTGCTGAAACCCGGGGGCCACTGCCCCGCGACCGGTTTCACATCCTCGATGCCCGGTTTGGCGGTACGGTTGAGGAACAGCAACAGCGACAACAACACGCCGATGTAGATCGCAAACTCGAGCTCCAGTGTCAGCGTGGCCAGCAACGTGGCGAGCAACACGACCGACTCCTGGCGGCTGACCCGAAGAATCTCGCCGATATGGTGAAAGTCGACCAGTCCCCAGGCGACTACAAACAGGATGCCCGCCATCGCGGGGATCGGCAGGTAGGCGGCCAGCGGCGCCAGGAACAACACGATCAGCAACAGGAACACCGCCGAGAACGCTGCGGCCAGCGGGGTGCGGGCACCGGCCTCGTAGTTCAGACCGCTGCGGTTGAAAGAACCACTGGATGCGTAGCCGGAGAAAAACGCTCCTGCCAGGTTGGACAGCCCCTGCCCGATGAACTCCTGATTGCCATCGATACGCTGCCCACTCTTGAGCGCGACAGCGCGCGCGATCGAGGCCGCCTCTGTCAATGCCAGCAAGGCGACGGCAATCGCGACGGGTACCAGCTTCTCCAGCGTCTGCGGTGAAAAGTCCGGGCTCGATCGCGGCGGCAAACCGACCTGCAACGCGCCAATGCTGGTGATACCGGTTCGCGCGCCACCAAAAATCAGATTGAGCAGGGCCGCGAACACGCCACCCGCCACCATGGCCGCGATCATGTACGGCGCTCGCGGACGCCAGCGGCGCACACCGACACTGGCCAGTACCGTAACGACGGCCACTGCGGTCACATAAGGATTGATCTCGCCCAGCTGCTGCCACACCGCCTGCAGCACACGCCAAACCGAGGCCCCGCGCGCGATCTCGATGCCAAGAAAATTCTTGACCTGGCTGGCCGCGATCAGCACCGCCGCACCGGCGGTGAACCCCACCACCACTGTGTGCGAAACAAAGTTGACCAGCGTGCCCAGCCGCAGGGCCCCAAGCGCCAACTGGAACACACCGACCAGAAAGGTGAGCGTCAGCACCAGCGCCACGAATTCGGGCGAACCGGCCTCCGCCAGCGGACTCATGGTGGCAAACACAACAATGGAAATCGCGGTCGTCGGACCGGACACCAGATGCCAGGAGGAACCCCACAGAGCTGCCACGATCGCGGGCAACATGGCGGCATACAAACCGTACTCCGGCGGCATGCCGGCAATAGTCGCAAACGCCACGCCTTGCGGCACCAGCACCAGCCCGCCAGTCAGGCCGGCAATCGCATCGGCCTTCAGTGTGACGGGACCCACCATGTGCCACCAGCGCAGAAAAGGAAACAGCTGGAGCAGCCAGGGAGCGGAAGAACGGCGTCGGCGCATGGTGTCAGGACTATTGTGAATGCACAACCGCGGCCGCTTTGTCGCTGCGGATACGGGCAGGCTCGCTCGTTGTTCGCGTCGATCATACGCGGGGCATCGGAGGCATCCCCGCGGGCTGCGGCCGCAAGGGAGGCGCGCAAGAAAAAGCCTCGCGCAGATTCACTGGGCGAGGCTTCCTGGATTCTGGTGGCGCTTCACGGATTCGAACCGCGGACCTGTGGATTATGATTCCATCGCTCTAACCGACTGAGCTAAAGCGCCAATTTTCTGACCGGCTTCGGCGACGCCCTTGCAGGCAATTTACCGAAGCCGCCGATTATAACCAGGGTTCCGGCTAGCGATTCTTGAACGCCGCCTTGCGCTTGTTGACGAAGGCATCCATGCCTTCTTTCTGGTCGTCGGTGGAGAACAACGCATGGAACAAGCGGCGCTCGAAGCTGATGCCGTCGGCCAGGCTACCCTCGAACGCCTTGTTCACCGACTCCTTGGCCGCCATCGTGGCCACCTGGGAATAGTCGCTGATCATCAGGGCCGCGGCCAGCGCCTCCTCCATCAGCTTGTCGAGGGCCACTACGCGGCTCACCAGACCGGCGCGTTCGGCCTCAGTGGCATCCATCATGCGGCCGGTCAGCGCCATGTCCATGGCCTTGGCCTTGCCCACCGCGCGCGGCAGTCGCTGGGTACCACCGGCGCCGGGGATGATGCCCAGCTTGATCTCCGGCTGGCCGAAACGCGCGTTGTCGGCCGCGATGATGAAGTCGCACATCATGGCCAACTCACATCCACCCCCGAGCGCAAAACCGCTCACGGCGGCAATCACCGGCTTGCGGATCTGGCGAATCTGCTCCCAGTTGCGCGTGATGTAGTCCCCCTTGTAAACGTCGGCGAAGCTGTAACTGGCCATGGCGCCGATGTCGGCACCGGCAGCGAACGCCTTCTCGCTACCGGTCACGATCATGCAGCCGATGGCCGGGTCGGCGTCAAATGCCTTGAGCGCCGAACCCAGTTCGTCCATCAGCGCGTCATTCAACGCATTGAGCTGCTTGGGGCGGTTCAATGTGATCACGCCCACACGCTCGGCCTCGGTGCGTACCTGGATCAAGTCGTAACTCATCTTTCACTCTCCGTGTCGTTGTGGTCTGGCAGGCGTCCATCCTAAGGGATATCGCCAACGATGTTGCGCGGGCGGGATGGTAAATTGCCCCTTTTGACGAAAGCGCCCGCATGACCGACAGCACAGTGCTTTATGCCGAGCAGGGGCCGGTGGCAATTGCCACGCTGAACCGCCCGCAAAACCTCAACAGCTTCAACCTGCGGATGCACCACGACTTGTGGGCCGCACTCGACCGGGCCGAGGTCAATGCGAAAATTCGAGCCTTGGTCATCACAGGCGCCGGTCGCGGTTTTTGCGCCGGCGCCGACCTGTCGGACTTCGACTTTACGCCCGGCCCCGACCTGGTTCAGCGCGCCGATCCCGGTCCGGTGATCGAACGTGCGTTCAATCCGACCGTACGTCGTCTGCAGGCGCTGCGCATGCCGAGCATCGCTGCGGTGAATGGCGTGGCCGCAGGGGCTGGCGCATCACTGGCCATGACCTGCGACATCGCTTTCGCGGCGCCAGGCGCCAGCTTTATCCAGGCGTTCAGCAAGATCGGCCTGGTGCCGGACGCCGGGGGCAGCTGGTTTCTGTCGCAACGCCTGGGTCTGGCCCGGGCCATGGGGCTGGCGCTGACGGGCGACAAGTTATCCGCTCCCCAGGCGCGTGACTGGGGAATGATCTGGGACGTCGCGGACGATCCACTGGCGGCGGCCATCGCCATGGCGCAGCGCCTGGCCGTGATGCCGACCCAGGCGCTGGTAGCCACCCGCAACCTGCTGCGTGGCGCCACGACCAACACCCTGGAGCAGCAACTCGTCGCCGAACGCAACACGCAGTCTGCCATGGGCGCGACGCACGACTATATCGAGGGCGTGAGTGCATTCCTGGCCAAGCGCCCACCAGTGTTCCGCGGGCAATAGACCATGATCATGCCCTCCGACAAGGATTCTGCTGCACCACCCGCGGCCCCGGAAGCGGCAGGCCAGGCGCAGGCACACACGCTCGCCCGCGATGTGGGCGCCGTCATGTTCGCGGCCGACCACGCCTCACGCGCTTTCATGCAGATGGAGCTGATCCGCTGTGAGCCGGGTCACGCATGTTTGCGCATGACAGTGCGCGACGAACTGCTCAACGGCCACAAAATTTGCCATGGCGGTTTCATCTTCACGCTGGCCGACTCGACATTCGCTTTCGCCTGCAACAGCTACAACAAGGTGACCGTGGCCGCCGGTTGCAGCATCGAATTTCTCAAACCCGCGCACACGGGTGATGTACTGACCTGCACGGGCGAGGAGCAAACGCTGCAGGGGCGTCACGGCATCTACGACATGCGGGTGGAAAACCAGCGCGGTGAAGTGGTTGCCATGTTCCGCGGCAAGAGCGCGCAGATTGCCGGTACGGTATTGCCCGACTCGGCGACCGGTGCAGCGCCTACGGGGCGCTGAACGAATCGCGCCCGATAGCGGCGCGAATCAGCTGAGATCGCCCAGCCAGGCGCTGACGCGCGGGTTGTCGCGTACCGCCAGACGCCAGGTGTTTACCAGCCTGGGAAGACGCAACGGCAGACGCAGCAGCCGGCGGTCGCGCGACACCAGAGCCGTCACCGAGCGGCCGGCTGCCGCGTACATCGGCAACTCGTCCAGTCGCGCCAGGCGCCAGCCCTGAGCGGACTTGCCGCGGCCCACTTCCAGACCCAGCCATTCGTCGCCGGCGGCAAAACCAGCCTGCTCCGCAGCGCCGCCACGCAGCACCATCTTGATCTGGATGCTGCCGCCGGCATCGGCGACGCGTAGCCCGAGCGTCTGCGCCATCTGCGCCGGTTCCTGCAATACGGCGATTCCATGTTGCGTCAGCAGATCCTGCAACGGCAGTTCGCGCGTGCTGTGCACCCAGCGCGTCAATTCCCGAGCCCAGTCGCGGCCGGTCAACTCCTGCAACACGTCCAGCAAGTCCTGCTGCGCCATCGGACCGCCGGCGCAACGTGTCCAAAGACGCCGCATCACATCGTCGAGCGTGGTGGCCCCGCGCGAACGCAGACTCAGGTCCAGGCACAACGCGACACAGGCACCCTTGGTGTAGTAGCTCACCGTCGCATTGGCCGTGTTTTCGTCCTGACGGTAGTACTTGACCCAGGCGTCTAGACTGGCCTGTGCCACCGACTGCAACTGGCGCCCCGGCGTCTGCAGAACCTGATTGACGGTCTTGGTCAGCAGCCGCAGATAGGTGGCATCGTCGATCAGACCGGCGCGGCGCAGCAGCAGATCGTCGTAATAACTCGTGAAACCCTCGAAGAACCACAACAGCGGGGTGTAGTTCTCGCGCGTGTAGTCGTATCGAGCAAACTCCACCGGGCGCAGCCGCTTGATGTTCCAGGTGTGAAAGTATTCGTGGCTGATCAGCCCGAGCAAGGTGGTGTAGCCCTCGGGTTGGCGCATACCGGCAGCGCCCGTCACGGCACGTGGCAAGTCCTTGCGCGCTGCGATCAGCGCGGTGGAGTTGCGATGCTCGAGACCGCCGTAGGCTTCTTCGACGACATTGAGCATGAACAGGTAGTCCTGGTGCGGCGGTTTGCCACCGCGGCCCACGCGTGCCAGTTTGCCGTGCCAGAACCTGATCGCGGTTTCACAGATCTTTCGCGTGTCCTCGAGCAGGCGCTGGCCATCAAAGCTGGGTGCGGCTCCCGCCACGATAAACCGGTGGCGCACGCCAGCGGCAACAAAATCGCCACGCCAGAACGTCCCCATCTCCACCGGGCAATCCACCAATTCGTCGTAGTCGGCCGCCTCGTAGGTGCCGAAGCCTCGCCGGTCCACCTTGATTGGCTCCAGGCCAGTTGCCACCTGCCAGTCAGGCATTTGCGCATCTGCCACCAGTTCGAGCCGATGGGCCAGCGATTCTTGACCTTCGACCTGCAGAAACAGGCTGGTGCCATTGAAGAAACCGCGGCTGGCGTCAAGCCAGGCCGACCGCACCGAGTTGTCCAGCGCATAGATTTCATAGTCGACCACCAGCGGCGAGTCGCCGTGGCAATCGACCTCCCAGCTGTGTTTGTCGCATTGGCGCACCGTGCACGACCGCTTGCCCTGATGCGCGACAAGCTGCTGCAGGTTCTTTGAGAACTCGCGGATCAGGTAGCTGCCGGGAATCCAGACCGGCAGACGCAAGGTCAACACGTCGGCCGGCTGCGTGATGGTCAGCGTGACCCGGTACAGGTGGGCGTGCAGGTCGGCCACCGCCACCCGGTAGTGCACCCGGTCTGGTGTGGACTTGGGGCCGGGCTTCATGTGCCGAGTGTCGGAAGCCGGACGCACGCCCGCATGGTCATTTTGTGTCGCCGAGGAATTTTTCCACCTGGGCGGAACTGATGGCACCCGGAACACGGGAGCCGTCGACAAAGAACAGTGTCGGCGTGCCGTTGATCTTGTGCTTGCGTCCGAAATCGACATTGCGCGATAGTGCGGTCACATCGCACGACGCCGCGGCCGTCGGCGCCTGATCGCGCACCATGTGATCGAGCCAGGCCTTGCCCTGGTCCTTGGCGCACCATATTTTCTTGGACTTCTCCATCGAATCCGGCCCCAGGATCGGATACAGGAACATGTGGACCGTGACGTTGTCGACCTTCTGCAGATCACGCTCGAAGCGTTTGCAGTAACCGCAGTTCGGGTCTTCGAAAACCGCCAGCTTGCGTTTGCCATTGCCACGCACGATGGTGAAGGCATCCTTGATCGGCAGTGCATCGAACTGGATGGCCGACAGTTTCTCGATCCGCTCCTCGGTCAGGTTGCGCTTGGCCCTCGTGTCGATCAGGTTGCCCTGGATCAGGTAGTTGCCGTCCGAATCGGTGTACAGAATGTCGGTGCCGTTGACGCGAATTTCGTACAAACCGTTGATCGGCGTCTTGCTGACCTCGTCGATGGACTGCAACTGCGGCAGGCGCTCGGCCAGGTTCTTGCGGATCGCCGCCTCCTGCGCCACGGCCGGCATCATCGCTGCCGCCAAGACTACAGCCAGCAGCTGCTTGAAAAACTTCATGGGAAAAATCCTGTCATGGGTGTTTGGCCAGCGGGTTGCCGGGACTCGGACGGCCAAGGCCCATGGCTTGCCGCGCCACCCACGTCTTGAGCAACCCGCTGGCATCGAAACTGCGTAAACCCCAGTTTCGCACGCTTTGCCAGCCGCCACCGGCGCGTCCGAACAGCTGCTGCAGGCCGTCGGTGGCCGTTGCCATCATGGCCACATCCGCCTTGCGGGCACGCTCGTAACGGCGCAGCATCTTCGCGTCGTCGACGCCACGCCAGTAGTCGCGGCCGTGAATCTCCTGCGCCAGCAACTGGGCGTCGGCCAGGCCGAGGTTGAGACCCTGTCCGGCCAGCGGATGCACCGCATGGGCGGCATCGCCCGCCAGCACCCAGGCGTGGCCTTCGCGCACGCCGCTCCACTGCTGGGCAGTGGCCAGCTGCAACGGCCAGGCCAGGCGCGCGCTTGCCAGCCGCAGCCGGCCGAACCGGCCTTCGCTGGCCGAAAAAAGCTTGTCTTCAAACACGTCTTGCGCCGCCTCCAGCCATTGATCCTTTTGCCCTGAAGGAATAGACCAGACTGCGGCGATCTGGGTCCCGCCTTCGCCGCCCATCGGCAACAACCCCAGGATGTCCTGTGGCGTAAACCACTGGCAGGCTACCTGCTGATGCGCCAGCTCGCACGCAAAACGCGCAGCGATCGCCCACTGGTGGTACGGCGTCACATCCTGCAACACTCCAAACTGCTGTCGCGATACACTGGCCCGCCCTTCACACACCACAGTCAGCGTGGCCTCGACCGGTTCTTCGAGCAGACTGATCTGGGGCTGGAAACGCACGGCTTGTGCCAGCCGCGCCTCAAGCGCCGGCACATCGACGATCCAGGCCAGCGCCGGCACCGCCAGCGCGCCGGCATCGAAATGTACGGCGCCGCCACCGGTTTCCTTGACATGCATCGCCGCCACCGGCGTCACGTCCGGCGCCTCGGGCCAGCAGCGCAGGTCCTGCAGCAGGGCTTGCGCACGCTGGTTCAGCGCATAGGCGCGCACATCGGTCTGGGCGGCAGGCGTTGGCGCCACCACCAGCGCGACACGCAGGCGCTCGCGGGCCAGCAGCAATGCCAGTACGTGGCCGACGATGCCGCCGCCGCGGATACAGATATCTGGATTTCGTGCCATCGCTGGCATTCTAGAAGCCAGTGCAAAATAGGGTTTTCCACCCCACCCCAAGCCACCGGCATTGCAACGTGATGCAAACCACCACCGAATCCGACATCCGGGCGCAGATCGCCCAGCTTTATATCTATCCGATCAAGTCATGCGGCGCACTGGCCCTGGACGAGGCCCTGCTGACCGAAACCGGTTTCGACCTCGATCGCGCCTGGATGGTGGTGAACGCTGAAGGTTTGTTCGTCACACAACGCGAATTACCGCGCATGGCGCTGATACGGCCGCAAATGCGCAGCGAAGATCTGGTGCTGCGCGCACCTGGCATGCTGGCCCTGCATTTGCGCATCGACGCCGTCGAGGCCGTGACACAGGTACAGGTGTGGGACGACCGCCTGCCGGCCTACGACATGGGCGATGTCGCCGCTCAGTGGTTCAGCGACTTCCTCGCTCCGCAGCGCGCTGAAGGTGCGCCGCCGCGCCCCTATCGCCTCGTGCGCTTCGACCCTGAGCAGAGACGCCTGTCCAGCCTGAAATGGACCTCCGGTACGCAGGCTCTGAATCACTTTACCGACGGCTTCCCGCTGCTGGTGACCAGCACGGCGTCGCTCGACGGGCTCAATCGCAGGCTGCGCAGCCAGGGACATGGCGACGTCGACATGGAGCGCTTTCGGCCCAATATCGTGCTCAGCGGCCTGCACGAACATGACGAGGACCGCATCGACGCCATGCGCATCACGACGGCGGGTGGCACCGTCGTGCTCAAGCCGGTCAAGCCCTGCGCCCGTTGCCCGATACCGAACATCGACCCGGCGAGTGCCACCAGCAATCCAGCCGTCGGCGACACGCTGCAGAGCTACCGCGTCGACCCGCGGGTCCAGGGCGGCATCACGTTCGGCATGAACGTCATCACGCTGGAAGGGTTTGATCAGGTCGTGCGTATTGGTCAACTGGTCGAGGGCCGGTTCCAGTTCGGTTGAGCGGCCGATGCAACGATCGTGGTGGCGGCTCAGCCTTCTGCCACCGCTGCCGGAATCGCTTCGGCGAGAAAGTCGTACACCTTTCGCACCAGTCGATTGCCACGGATCTCGCGGTGCACCGCGAGCCAGCAGGGCAGCGCCGGGATGCCCAGCTGCGGTAGCAATGCCACCACGCCAGGCCAATGGCGGATGTTGTATTGCGCCACGAAGCCGATGCCCGCACCGGTTGCCACCAGTCGCCCGTAGGCTATCTGGTCGTCGGTGCGCAGTGCAAAGCTCTCGCGCTGCAACGACATGCCCATCCCCGCGAAGCCGCGCAAGATGGTCTCGTCGCGGTCGTAGCCGATGAGACGATGGGCCAGCAGATCCTGCGGCCGGCGCGGTGTGCCGGCTCGGTCCAGATAACTCTGGTGCGCCGCGGCAATGATCTGGACTTCGGCCAGCTTGCGCGCTACCAGAGAGCCCTGCGCGGGGCGCACCATGCGCACGGCGATATCGGCCTCGCGGCGCAGCAGGTTGGTCAGCTGGTTGCTGGCCACCAGTTCAACCGCGATGCCCGGCTCGACCTGTTGCAGCCGCGCCAGCAGCGGTGGCAGCAGCCATGTGGCCGCCACCTGGCTGGTGGTGATGCGCACAGTGCCAGTGGTGGCATCGCGGCTCTTGATCAGGCTGCGCGCCAAGGCACTGGCGCCTTCTTCCATCTGCCGCGCGGACTCGGCAATGGCCAGCCCGGTGGCGGTCGGCGTGACTCCACGGCCGGTGCGCTCGAACAGCGGCGCGCCAAGTTGCATCTCGAGCTCGGCAATGTGCCGCGAGAGTGTGGGCTGCTGCGCATGCAGGCGCCGGGCCGCGCCCATCATGCTGCCGGCGTCGAGCACGGCCACGAAGCTCTTGACGAGCGCCCAGTCGAAGTTGTCCATGCCGCTTGTTGCCATGCATAAGTGTATAGCTGGCATGCGTAATCAGGCAATTGTCAGCCAGGTCGTCAGGCCCGAGACTCACGCATCGCAATCCACCAGCGCCACACCACGATGACCACCGCCACCCGCCCCACCGTTCTCATCCTCGGCGCCAACGGCCGCCTGGGCCTGGCAGCCGCACAGGCCTTCGACGCAGCAGGCTGGCAGGTGCTGGCGCAGGTGCGCCGCGCCGCGGTGCTCGGCATGCCGGCGCGGGCGCAGCTGGTACATGCACCTTTGAACGATTTGCAGGCCCTGAGCGCAATGGCCGCTGGCGCGCAGGTGGTGGTGCACGGCCTGAACCCGCCTTACACCCGCTGGGCCAGCGAAGCGTTGCCGCTGGCAAAGGTCGGCATGGACCTGGCACAACAGCTTGGCGCCCGCTTCATGCTGCCAGGAAACGTCTACAACTTCGGCACACACATGCCGCCGTTGCTGTGCAGCGATACGACGCAGCTGGCCGACACGCGCAAGGGCCGCATCCGCGTGGCCATCGAGGCCGAAATGCAACACCGCTGCGCCGCGGGCACGCTACGCGCGACGGTATTGCGCGCCGGGGATTTTTTTGGCGTCGGTACGGGCAGCTGGTTCGACCTCGTCATCGCCAAGGGCATCGTCTCGGGAAAGCTGGTCTACCCTGGCCCGCTGGACTGCGCTCATGCATGGGCCTACCTGCCCGATCTGGCGCAGGCCTTCGTTGCCGCGGCACCTGCCCAGGGGTTGCCGTCTTTCGCCAACCTGCACTTTGCCGGCCACACACTCACCGGACAGGCGTTTCTCGCCGCGCTCGAAAAGGCGGCTGCAGCCCTGGGTATGGCTCCACCAGTCGGCTTCAAGCGCGGCAGCATGCCGTGGGGCTTGATTCGTGCGGGTGGACTGGTGATACCGATCTGGCGCGAGCTGGCCGAGATGGCCTACCTCTGGCAGGTACCCCATGCGCTGGACGGTTCCTCCATGGCACCGCTGGCCCTGCCCGAAGCTACGCCCATCGACGCAGCGCTGCGTGTTGCGCTGCATGCACTGGGCCACGGGCAAGTTGCGGCAGCGCCCAGTGCCGCGGCGGCATATTAGTTCCAGGCCGCCAGCCTGATCTGCTTTCGATCCACCCACCAAAGGAGCACTGTCATGACTTCCATCACCCACGCTGCAATGCCGCGTATCACCCCCACCGCGCAATCCCAGAAGAACGCGTCGCGCGGCCTCGGCGTCTTGCTCATCGCCGATGCGCTGCTCTCGGTTGCGCCAGTGGCCGTGCTCGGTGCGGCCATCGGCTGGCCGGCTTCACTGGACAACCCTGCGGCCGAACAACTGGCGGCGGTCCATGCCAATGCCGGCATGGTGGCGCTGGGGTACGGCCTGTACCTGCTGTACTCGGTGCTGGTGGCGCCAGTGATGATCGGCATGGCGGCCCAGGTGTTCGGCGGGCTGCATCGGCCGGCGGCAGCCACGGTGGCGGCCTTCGGTGCCTTGTCGGCATTGGCGCGCGCCATCGGCATCCTGCGCTGGCTGACG
>Ga0105047_10000202_pt1 | contig 91397 bp, 78 predicted proteins | sample MAT04_FD_78384 | JGI IMG/M metagenome (GOLD analysis project Ga0105047, IMG submission 78384) | Freshwater microbial communities from Lake Fryxell liftoff mats and glacier meltwater in Antarctica - MAT-04 (megahit assembly) | ecosystem: Environmental > Aquatic > Freshwater > Ice > Liftoff... | reverse complement strand
TCGCGGACCGTTGGCCGCGGAAGTGCGTGAGATAGATCCGCAGGGTGCGGAAGAAGCCAGGCCAGCCCGATTCGGTGCCCTCCAGCTGGTTGTCCCAATCGTCCGTGCTGGCGAAAAGGCTAGTGACAATGCGGATGATGCAGACGCCTCCTCCGCGCGCTTCCACGCTCCACTCATTCGCGATGGGCGGCATGCCAGGGATCCAGCCAGCGGCCTGGGTCGCCCACTTGAGCGGCGGTTCCCAGGTCGTCACCTCGGAGCATGACTCCATCCCCGGGCCGAAGTTCAACTTCACCGCTACAGGCTTCCCATCGCGCTCCTCGAACTCAGCCGGCACGAACCAGGACGAAATACCCGGTCCGGTGGCGATGGCCTGCCAGACTTCTTCCGGCGTGCCGGGAACCTCGACTTCGACCTGGACGGACCGGCGTCCGGAAACTTCTTTCTTCACGCTCATGATGGTTCCTTGGAATCGGATCTCTGCGGCAGTGGGTGCGCCACGATCACCAGGCGATGTGCGCGGCCGCCGGGGGCGGATTCATCGTGATACTTCGAAACGAGTTTCGTGATGGCCTCGGTGAGTTCCTGGCTGAAAGCCGCCCGGTCCGTCGCCGACCGGAAGCGAACCTCGGTATCCACCGCCAGGGTCGCCAGGCGTTTGCCCGCCTCGTTCGCACGACGAACGAGGTCACCCACTTCACGGACGACCCGTGCACCCAGGGCGATGAGATAGCTCGCGGACAGCCGATCGACTTCCCGATTTGGATCGATGGCGACCGGGCCCAAGGCACTCGGCGAAACGACGTAGGAAGCAGCCGTTGCCACAAGCAGGCGTTCCGTTAGCCCGCCCCACTTGCGTTCCTGGGCCAGTCGCACCAGTCCGTGCAACTCAAGCGCGTGCAGGTGGTAGTTGACCTTCTGCCGAGACAAGCCGACCCGCGTGGCTAACGTTGCCGCCGAAGCGGGCGTGGCCAGTTCGGAGAGGAGCCGACTCCGCACAGGCTCCAAGGCCACAGCGGCCGCTGCGGGATCATCGATAACGTGGATATCGCGCATGAGCGAAAGGGTACTATTGACAACTTTTGTTGTCAAGCATGGATCATGGCGGTTTCTGCCGACTTCGCGGAGTCGAAGGCGTGCCGCACGCGAGGTCATCATCGGGATGTTCGACGGCGAGATGACGAAGCGAGTCCACACGATCAAGGCGCACCCGGTGGGAACCGTTCAGCCTCGTGTTCAGCCCGGAAAGGGTGTCTTCTCGCTGGCAGGTGAGCGTGCTGCTGAACCTGGAGACCAATTGTCTGAAAATGCCTGCGGAGGGAGCCGGAGAATTGCTAGGCGTTGTATTCAGCACCGACGGCAAGCATGCCCGCGACGTGCAACATCCGTAGGGCGTCGTCTTCGCATTTATCAACACAGCGGCGGATTTGCGTTTCCAGTTCGTCAGCAGCGGTTTTCGGTTTGTCCGCGTTGGAGGCCTGCGAGTGTCCGCAACGTCCTTCCAAGGTGTTATGAGAGTAGGCCCAAAACCCATCGGCAGGAGTCGCGATCGTCAAGGAATTCAAGTGTTTTTCCACATTTGCAGAAGCAATGCAATGACGGTGTTTTGATGCAGGAAACCCCTTGAAAACGGCGTATTCGCGGTCGAAGTGGCGTAGTCTGGCGTAGCGAAAATCGAACTGAGTTCGGGGTGAGGATTCCACCCCTTGATCGTGCGTTGGCGCTATGTGTCGTTCGGCTACTTGCCGACCTCGACACCCGAGCCAATTAGAATGACGTTTGGACCTGAGGAAGGAGAGAAATTGCCCGCGATGCTTGCTTTGGAGCCGATGGTGTACGTCTTGTCGAGTACTTTCCCGTCATCGACCAACTCGCACACAACGACGACATCGCCCTCTCCTTTTAGCGTCAACTTGAATTGAGTGCCGGTCAGTTTGGAGATCACATCGCCCGTGACGACCATTCCCTTCCCGCGATACTTCTCTGATGCCTTTCGCCAGTCTGCCGCGTATTCCTTCGCCAATTCGGTCGCCGAGGTTCTTACTGCCGTATCTGGCCCCAGTTCCAAGATCTCGCAATTCCAGAGAGAGCCGCTGGTGTCGCCCTGGTGACTGCCTTTGAGTCGCACGGTTTGGCCGGGCACAACCGTTCCACCGACCGCGCCTTTGATCACAAAACAGCTCAATGGGAAGCCGGTTTTGACGTCGATGTGGACCAGCCGTGCGCCGTCAATCTTACTCCAGAGTTGATGTACCGGACCGGTGACCTCGATCACCTTACCCTTGTATTTTGCTGCGGCTGCTTTGGGGTCTTTCTTGTGTTCTGTCACGTAGTCGTCAACCGTCGCCTTGATATCGGCATCACCGAGCGGTTTGACCGGTATGGGCTCTGGTTCCGGGGGAGTGGGATCGGCTTTCAGTGCCGGGTTTGGTTTCGTAGGCATGGGATCGGTTTTCGGAACCGGGTTTGGTTTCGCGGGCGTTGAGGTAACGGGTGGTTTCTTACCGTCGTCCGTCGGCTTCGGATCTTGGGCGCAACCGCTGAGGAGTACGGCGATCGCAATGGCCACTGTCGCGAACGACATCTGGGAAGATGAGCGAGTTGTCAGCACGGGTAATTCCTTTGGGTCCGTTGTTCTCTAGCACAGAATCTGGGCATGATAGGAACTAACTTGCTTCTCCTGCGATTCGAGTGAGTCATGGCATGTTGGGTCAAGGCCCGCTCACTTGTCGTAGTTGGGGAACTTCTTTTTGAGCCGTTCCACGGTGTATCACCACTTCGCAGAGTCGGTTGGCAGATCGTGTTCTGGTTGCCGAACAAACCGATTTCCTGCGAGACGAAGCGTCGTTACCGTTTGATGGCGTTCACCGCTTCGGGGTCGCCTTCTTTGAAGACAGCTTTTCCGAGTTCTTGGGAGTCACGTCGATGGCATCAGGGACTTCTGTCCTGCCGAGGATGGACAGGGCAAACAATCCGACCAGCCCAATGAGAAGCGCCGACAACTCCCGACCCATCCCGGCAGCCGCTCCGACCGATGCTGTCAGCCATAACCCCGCTGCCGTGGTCAACCCCTCGACTCGCCCATTGGTGTCGTCTTTCCAGATGCATCCGACCCCGAGGAACCCGATCCCGGCTACTAACCCCTGGAGCACCCGAGTGACGTCGGCCGGTGTCGCCCCGGACTGTTGAGGGACGGCTATGAACGCCGCCGCTCCAACTGCAACGAGGATGTGAGTACGGACTCCGGCTGCCTTCCCCGCCCGCTCGCGGTCCCGCCCGAGTATGCCACCTAACGTGGCTGCGATTAGGAGCCGAACGGCCAGTTGAGCAGCCTGGACCGCAGACAGGTCCGAGAACTCGGTCATCACACCATCGAGAATCCCATCCATTCGTGTCTCCTTCTCGCGGGCATTCACAACTGCCACGCATGAACGCAACGTGATATGACGCCGTCGCAACCCTTCCGTCGATGTGCGGGCAGAATCCAGGTGAGCCGTCGAGTTGCACCCTTGTCGCGAACAGCTACCATCGCTCGCGCCATCTAGTCCTCTGGCGTGATCCGGGTGAGTCAGGTCGGAAGTGCTGCAAATCCCGTGCGAGGGCGTCACACGTTACCGATTCCAGTTGAGTGCGCAAGGCGAAGTGGTACGCTGGCTGCAGGAGCAACCGGCGACCATCGGCAACCAGTTCTGTGTACGGCACGAGGGGATTGGGAATGGCGAGACGTTCTATTTGGATCTCCCCACCCATGCTCCTCGCGCTGCTCTCAGTCACCATGTCCGGGTGTAGCCGAAACGCTCCTGTGCCCAAGCAGACGCCGCGGCCCTGGTAGGCTATACGAGCGAGGTACGCGGGCTGTTTGAACGGGTCAAGGCGAAGGGGCTTCGAGTGGTAGCGCTCATCGCGCTGAGTGTCGGAAGGGAGGCGGCCGAGGCGGCAGCGCAGTGGTGGCCGGTCTAACCCGCCCCCGCAACCTTTTTTTCACAAGAGGAAAGGTTTCACCTCGCCGCCCGCCATAAGCGTCACTCGCTAACCATCGGATTCACTGAACACGTACCAATCTCCCGACAAGTGCCTCTGCGAGTAGTGTCTACTCCCGAACGGGCTGCCCTTCCCGTTGGGTCGGAAGGCGAACCCGTACGACGCCTCGTACGGCCCGGACCCGGACCAACTCGAGCCGGTTCGGAAGAAGACTCCGCCCCGGAAGTCCGCCGAGTAACGATCCACCGTGTACGGCCACCTCCCGAATTGGATCCTCGCCCCTCGGGTCGGGCCGAACCTCGGCACGTCGTCAGTTGGGGCGGCGGCAACGAACCCCTCTAATTCCCTCGAGCAATACCACAACGCGACTTGCGGCGGGACGTTCAGTTCCATCAAGCCGACTGTTGCGAGCATCATGGTCACCGATGCCAAGCTCCACCACCGATGCTCAACTTCAGTTCCCGGGTACGGGGCAATGTCTCGTATTCCCAGCCAGAGGAATGCTAGGAACCAGAACCCGAGCGCCGGCGGCGCCGCACAGAACAAGGGGAAGCCCAAGAGGACGGACTCGAGCAGCCCCGGCCACGCGCCCAGGACAAGGAAACAAATGCAACCGACGAGGTTGGCGAGAAAGGCAAGACGTGCGTTTTGCCGCAGGGTTTGCATGTTGCGTCAACTCCCCGTGTTCACTTACTCCCTCAAGTACATCCTGAGCGAGCAGGCTAAAATACCCAGTCCCGTACCCGAACACGAGCGGAATCATTCAGAAACAACCCGGAGCGCCTCAGGCAATGCCCGCCGTTGGCTTCGCGGGATAGCGAATCATCTGGTAGTATCCCAGCCTCACGCAGCGCCCGACCTGAGACATGTCCATGAGACGGTTCTTACGATTCATAATGGCGAAGATCGACGCCGTTGTGACGCGCCTAACCCTGAGATGGCTTGTGAGTATTTTGGTCGCCCTGTTTCGAATTTCGTTGTTCCTCCCCCACCGCGAAACACAGAAGAGAAGTTTGTAGCGCTACTCTCGACGAAGGGGGTGTTTGTCCGCCGCGATCATACCCTCCCCGAGCCCAGCACCAGTACGCATTTTCGAACTGCTTGCCCAGCTGCACAGCGCCACGTTCAACATCGTCATCCCGATCTGCGGCCCCCACCATTGTTCGCCCGAGGAGCGTGTACGCCGGCTTCGCCACGATCGGCGGCACCGTGATGGGCTTGTTGTCGAGAGTGCAGGCACGGTCGAGCGACATCACGCCCAGGTCGAGCGGATGGAGGTTGAGCGCACAGATGGTGAAGAGGATGGGAAGCAACACGGCGGGTCTTCCTTTCACTCCTTGCTCATCACCATATCGACACCCCGACCCATTACCTGCTTCTGGCGTGTCAGACACGGTTACCTCGTGCGTTAAGCAGATCACTGATCCAGATTGGGAGGCTCTTCAGGAACGATCCGAAATTTCGGCTCCCCGGGCGGTGTGTAGGGTTGGAATGTTGGGTCTTTTGCGACCTGCAAGAGTAGCCACAATGTGATACTGCCAGCGAGAGCTAAGCCGATCACCACCTTCTGCCAGTCCTTCAAAATGGTATTCATCACTTCTTCCCTTTCTTCGCCGCAGGCTTCTTCGGCTCGGGTTCCTCGATCGTCGGTGACCGCGATTCTGTGTGTCTTGCTAGATACCGCACGCACCCCCGCTTGGCGATGAGTCGCCGACCGTCCATTGCGGAAATCAGTTCGCCCGACGCAATCAGGTTACCATCGTGCGCCCGAGGATCGTGTAGCTTGGCTTGGAAAAGATGAATGACACGGTAACCGGCTTACGGTCGAGAGTGCGGGCACGGTCAAGCGTCAATCTCCACTCGAAGTAACTGACGCAGGGAGGGCTGATCATTCGCAATTCGGGCCAGAGCGTACCTGGCTGCGAGCCGGAGGTCCGGGTCCGAGTCAGTCAGTAGCGTTTTGAGCGTTGGCACTGCGGCGTTCGCATCCGCACCCAAATCGCCGAGGTTGAACGCGGCCGCATCACGAAGATCGTCCGCTCCGTCGGTCAGCGACTTAATGCCGGGCGGGGTGGCGACGGGGTCCGCTGCCAGTGCTTTGGAAAACCGAAAATTGGATGGGTCTTGAACTAACCTTCGCGTCACGAGAGCGCGGTCCGCGACAGAGCCTTTGGGAGCGTGGTATCTGATCGTCGTGGCAGCGACCTGCATGACCTTGTCGTCCTTGTCGTCGAGAAGCGGGACGATTGCCTCGTGGTGCGGTGCGCCAAGTGGACCGACCCACTGGAGATGATGCGCCGCATCGATGCGAACCTCGGCGTCGGCACTTTGAATGAACTGGCGAGAGACGATCGGAGCCGCATCCTTCGCGTCAAGGCTCAGAACAGTTGCGGTGTAAGCCGCGCCTAACGCCAGTTGCGTGGGGTTTCCGTCTGGGTCGAGGTAGTGGGTGGTGGCCCACTCCATATACGCGAGCATGACTTCCTTAACGGTCAGATTTGGCCCAGCGGTTCGGGCGGCAACGGTTGTAGCCCCAGACGTCTCAAGTTCAGCGGTGAGTCGTCGATACTCTGCGCGGCTTTCGGGAGTGTCGTATTTGCCAAGGTAGACGATACGGCGAGAGCCGCCGTGCGTGAGGCGAATGTAAGCCTGTCCGCTGGGTTTGTGATGCAGGTAAGCAGGGAGCGATTTCTTCGGACGCGGCATGGGGTTCTCCGGAAGTGGCGTGGGACTACGCCTTTTCCCGACGATCCCGACCGCGCCCCGGAACATCCGAGGGTAAGCTTAAGTGCTTCGGCCGAAGGTTTTTCTGTCAGTGGGCCCGGTCGGAGTCGAACCGACTTCCAAGGTGTTATGAGCACCCTGCTCGACCGTTGAGCTTCAGGCCCGATCGCCGCATTTTATCACAGCCGGCGGTGCCGGGTACTCCCACTGAACAAACTGGCTCACAGATGTGTCGCGGGGATGCAACGGCCGCTCGCTGTGGTATCATTGGCGGGCATGCTCAATGAACGCTTCACCGACACGGGCGAAACCCACATCCGGGTGCTCACGAGCCTCGATGAGGGGCCGCCAATCCTCTTCTTACACGGCGTTTCACGCATCGGTCGCGACTTCGCGCCGTTGTTCCCGGCCCTCACGAACTTCTGGCAGGTTCACACCCTCGACCACCGTGGGCATGGGCTGTCGGGCCGGGTTCCCGGTGCGTATCGAGTTGCGGATTATGTCCGTGACGCAGCCGCGGTTGTGCGGACATTCCATGTGCCAGTCGTGTTGTTCGGGCACTCGCTCGGAGCGGTCACGGCCGCAGCGGTTGCGGCAGCGGAACCGGATCGCGTGCGTGCTGTCGTGCTCGAAGACCCACCGAGTGCCGCGTTCCTGGCGAAGCTCGACAAGACCATGTACTATCCGCAATTTGTCGAGGTACAAAAGCTCGCCGGGCAGAACCGCGCCGTGGCCGACATCGCCCGCGACCTCGCGAACATTCCTCTGCCACAGCCCAACGGCACCACGGCCCGCCTCGGCGATTTCCGCGACTCCTCGATGTTACGCTTCTCGGCTCGTTGCCTCCCCGAACTCGACCCGAGTGTGTTCGATCCGCTCCTTGATGGGACGTGGTTTGATGGCTACGACGAGGACGCGATCTGGAAGGGAATCAAGTGCCCTGTGCTGTTGCTACGCGGCGAAGAAGCACGCGGTGGGATGCTCCCAACGGTCGATGCGAACCGCATGGTCGCGACGATTGCCGATTGCACGCGAATCGATGTGCGGGGCGTGGGCCACCTGATTCACTGGCTCGCAATCGAAGAGTGCGTGCGGTTGCTGCTGGGCTTTTTGGAATCCATTTAGCAGCGGGCGTGCCCGCCGTCTTGAGTTCATCCTCGAACCCGGCGGGCAAGCCCGCCGCTAAATCATGAAACTCCCCACTGGAACGACGGTCATCACCAACGGCACGCTCATCGACGGCACCGGGCGGCCCCCCGTTCCCGATGCGGCCGTGGTGCTCACGAACGGCAAGATCGCGTTCGCCGGCCCCGCTGCAGACGCACCCACACTGCGGCCAGGCTTCCAGAGCATCGACGCACGCGGCGGCACGATCATGCCGGGGCTGGTCGAAGCGCACTTCCACCCGACGTACTTCAACGTCGCGGCGCTCGAAGATCTCGACATCAAGTATCCCGTCGAGTACGTCACGCTGCTCGCGGCGGCGAACGCCAAGCTCGCGCTGGAGTGTGGTTACACAGCGGCCCGCAGCGGTGGCAGCCTGTTCAACATCGATGTGTGGCTGAAGAAGGGGATCGAAAGCGATCTGTGCCCCGGTCCGCGACTCGCGGCGAGCGGGCGAGAAATCTGCGGCGTCGGCGGATTGATGGACTGGAACCCGGACTTCCGAAAGATCGGCATGGATGGCCTCGTGCTGCTCGTGAACGGTCCCGGCGAAGCCCGTGCAGCGGTGCGGAAACTCGTGAAGGACGGCGTCGAATGGGTGAAGACGTATCCCACTGGCGACGCGGCCGCACCCGACAGCAACGACCACCACACGCTCTGCATGACGGCCGAGGAGATGAACGCCGTCGTCGCCACGGCACACAATCACGGGCTGAAGGTGACCGGCCATTGCCGCGCCACGGAGGGGATCAAGAACGCACTGCGAGCGGGTTACGACGCCATCGAACACGGCACCTTCATGGACGACGAAGCCCTGGAATTGCTGCTGAAACGGAACGTGCCGTGCGTGCCGGCGTTGTATTTCGAGTGGGCGAGCATCGAACGCGGTCCCGAGTTCCGGATGCCGCAAAAGGTGATCGACGGGCACAAGGAAACGCTCGAAGGCGGCGCGGAGAGCGCCCGCAAGATCCTGAAGGCCGGTGGCAAGCTCGGCATGGGTGGCGACTACGGCTTCGCGTGGAACCCGCACGGCGACTATGCCCGCGAACTGACGTTCTTCGTGAAGTATGTCGGATTCAGTCCGATGGATGTGATTCAATGCGCCACGAAGAACGGTGCGGAGATCCTGGGTCGCGGTCACGAGATCGGCACGCTTGAGGCGGGCAAACTCGCCGACGTGCTGATCGTGGACGGCGACGTGCTGGCGGACATCTCGATCCTGGAGAACCGCACGCGCTTCATCGCGGTGATCCAGGGCGGCATCGTGAAAGCCGGCCGCCACGCTTAGCCGCGACTCGGAGTCTTCGGAGAGGAGCGCGACCGATGACAGAGCAAGAATGGCTGGCGGGCGACAGCCACCATCGGCTGTTCACACACCTCAGGGGGCGTACAACCGACCGGAAGGTGCGGCTTTGGGCCGTGGCCTGCTGCCGCCGGAACCCACACTGGTGCTACGACGACGAGGCCCGTCGCCTTGTGATGGTGGCTGAGGAATTCGCAGACGGCGTGGTTGATCGACGTGCCCTGAGTGCCACCGGTTTGACGTCTGGCGTGAGCCTTGCGCAGATGGCGACTACCGTACCCGGAGGTGCGTTCGTCTCGCGCGTCGCTCGTGCCGCTGACCAGGTCGGTCACGAGGTCGCTACACAGGGTGGTGTCGATTCCAGCATGCCCAGCTACGCAGAGCGGATTGCCACACAGCGGCGGGCGATGGCGGACCTCGTCCGCGACATCTTCGGCAACCCATTCTGCCCCGTCGCGTTCTCGCCGGAGTGGCGCACGTCAACGGCCGTCTTGCTCGCACAGCAGATGTACGAGTCGCGGGACTTCTCCGCGATGCCGATACTCGCGGATGCGTTGCAAGACGCGGGGTGCGAGAACGCCGATATCCTCGATCACTGCCGTGATGAGAAGGGAACGCACGTTCGCGGGTGCTGGGTCGTCGATCTGGTGCTGAACAAGAGTTGACGCTACGCTGCATGTGGAGGTGAAACCATGTCGATAACCACGATGCCGCCCCCGCGATTCGAGAACCCGAATCCGTTCCAGTTCACGTCCGACCAGTGCCACCAACTCGCCGAACTCGGATTCTTCGGCGATCGCCGCGTGGAACTCCGTTCAGGAGAGATCGTCGAAGCAACCCCGGACGAGCCAGCAGACCCACGACCATTTCGATTCACCCGCGAGCAGTACCACAAGCTCGGGGACCTCGGTGTCTTCTGCGGCCACCGCGTCGAACTCCTCTTCGGAGAAATCGTCGAAATGAGCCCCATCAACTGGCCGCACCGCGTTGGCTGCCGAAAAACCGTCGAGGCACTGGAACGGGCGTTCGCGGGTTTGGGGTGGATCGACAAAGATGAGCCGATCAACCTTGGGCACAGCGAGCCAGAACCCGACGTGGCAGTGTTCCCCGGCCGTTTCGAGGATTATACCGACCATCCGAAGACTGCCCTGCTCGTCGTTGAAGTGTCCGACACAACCTTGAACGTCGATTTGACAACGATGGCGGAGTTCTACGCGACCGCTGGCATTTCCGAATACTGGGTGCTGGACTTGAATGGCCGCGAGTTGCACGTCTTCCGCGATCCGCAAGCGTTGCCCGCTGCTCTGGGAGCGACTGCTTATCGCGTCCACGACGTTCACCCGGAGAACGAGAACGTTTCACCGCTCGCCGCGCCGACCGCAAGCATTCGCGTTGCTGAGTTGCTGCCGTGATCGTGAGTACCGACCAAGGAACATGCACAGCACCTTGAAGAGCTAACCCTCGAACGCGACCGAGACTATGGAGTAGAACGGTGCCAAGTTGAGTGCTTTCCAAAACGGATCGCGTTGGGCTTCTGGAAGAGGCGTGATGTATTCAGCCCACCATGAGTACCATTCGTTGTTCACACACTCAGGGATTCCAACGGTTCGACACAACTTCGTCATCAAGTCGTCCACGGGGGTCCATTCTCGATCACTGCGTTGGCTACACAATTCGGGGGCGTGCGCGATACTAAACGGGTTAAAGTGCGCACGTGCATGACGGTCTAATCTCGCACATTCCTCGCCAGCCTTTTCCCAATCAAGAAAAGCCTTGAGTGGCACTCCGAAATCGATGGGGATCATTGGAAACATGTTTGGCCCTGACGCATAGTCGAGGCAAGTCAGTACCGCAAGGCGGTCAGTAGAAAACGGTCCCAACACCGCCGCATCGCCCGTCTCGTCGAGCGGAATCGTCAGCACTTCGGAGAACGGCACTTGCGGAAGTCGCATCAGTCGCGTTGAGCCAGGGTTGAACGGATCGGGGACGTTGCACGGCCGGCAGTTCGCGAATGCGACGCCATCCACCCCTCGCTGACTGGCAAAACTCATCCGGGTTTGCTGTGCTCGGCCGCGTGCGATCTCCCCGGCACGCTGCACATGGCGACACGCCCGAATCAACTCGCCACCATCCCAGTCCGCGACGTGGATTCCCTCGCGCTCCTCCCAGACCACATCCACGACAACATGCACCTCCGGGCCGACCGCCGCCTCGCTGATCTCGAAGAATCGCACCTTGTCGACGGCTTGCCACAATCGGGCTTGCTGTTCGTCGGAGAGCTGTTCGCGATTGGCGACCCACCACGCCTCCCACGCGATCCCCGGTGCGGGCGGCTCGATGCTGACGTCCATCAGGAAGTCGCGCAGAATCGGGCCCGGGAAGCTCGTCACGGCGGAGAGCGGCCCGCAGTCGAACGGGTTGATCTTCAGACGCATGGCGGCTTCGCGCTTGCCCCAGTCGTGTTCCGCATCGTCGAAGAAGTCGAACTCCGCGACCGTCGTGCCCGGTCCGGGGAAGCAGACCCAACCCCGTGGTGTGTGCTCATTCCCCGGCGACCACCGCCAGTTCCGCCGCCGCACAAAGTAGCGAGACATCGGCAGCATGGTTATTTCGCCTGGAACAGGGAATTCCTCCGCACATCGCAGTTTAGCTGAATATTGCTCGCATTCGAGTGGCAGAAATCGCGTGCTTATCAGCCGCGAGTTTGACCCAGGTCGAAACCTCCGTTACAGTTATGCTACCGCGGTTAAGGAAGCTCCGCCCACGGTGTGCTTCCGGCGTGCGGATTCTCCCGGCTCAAGGAGCCGGCGGGTAACGAACCGGTCAGGTGAACATGCGTTCGCTAACTCATTCTCGACCGCAAAGTCTCGGGGTTCTGACCCTGACTCTCAGCATCCTTCTTTTGCTGCTCCCTGCGGCGTTGCTGGGTGTTCTGGCTTTTCACACTGGATCGAAAGCGGTCACGATCGGTGCCTGCATTCAAGCCTTGTTCCTGCTGCTATTCATCCGAGTGCATCCGATCTGGCGACCGCCCGCGAGCGTGTCCGTGGTCATTCTGTACCTGATCGCGTTTCTCTCGGCGTGGGCACCGTTGAAGAACTCGCCCGACTGGATGTCGCAAGTGGTGCAGGGGTCGCTTCTGCTCATCGCGGTCGGACTGTACGCCTACCACGACATGATTCGCAGCGGCACCGAGCCACTGCGGAGAGCGAACAAGTGGAGTCGGCGAATCATCGCGCGAAAGGTGTGGCCACCCGATCTGGCCGACTGTCGGATCGTTCCTGAAGCCGTCGCGTTGCGAAACGCCATGCTCACCGAACCCGCTCCCGCACTGTCGCTCCTTTCGAACACCCGACCGGAAGTGCAAGCAGCCGCACTCGGTGCCCTGGAACATCACGCACACTGGCGGCCCGGTGAGGCCGAAATGGTGATGCGCCATGCACACAAGAACACGGAGCCAGCGGTTCGTGCCGCGGCCGTGTTCGCCCTGGCGGGTGTCGAGACTGCGGACCTCATTACCGAACTGGCAACATTCCTTCGCGATCCCTCGGCCGAGGTCCGTCTTGCGACGGCTGAATCGCTGATGTGGAATTCCGAATCGCGATGGCCCTTTGTTCGGGAAGCGGTCAAGGAAACGCTTGCGGACCCCAGACTCGTCAACGATGGCCCGATGTTCACGACGGCGGGCCGACTCCCGGCGGCAGCCATCGCTGATCTCATCACATGGTCCGCGGAGCATCCCCCGCTGGCTCGGCGAGCCATCCTCACGGTGGTCGAGCATTTCCACGGCGATCTGCTCAACGCCGAGAGGCCGGAACTCGCGAACGAAATCGCCACGATGATGCTCAGCAACGAAACGCCGCCTGCACTCCGCGTGGAGCTCGCCGGGTTGTTGCGCGATCACCACATGCTGACGCCCGACCTACTGGACCGGCTCACGAACCTGAATCAGCCAGCACCGATCCGCTTGTTCGCGGCGGAACTGATGCTTCGGCTGAACCCACACGACCCGGATGGTGTGGATGTGCTGCGGGGACTTGCGCGACAGCCCAACCGAGAACTCGCGATCAATATCGCCGGAGTATTGCAGAAAATTCTGGGGATGGACCTGGGGCTTCCGTCGGGCGAGATTCAACCGCAGAGCAAAATCGCAGCCGATGTGGCTCGCCGGGTGTTAGCGTGGGCCAACGGCGGGTCAGCCGACGTTCTCAACCCAACACCTGGCCCGCGACCCGGACTCAAGCCCGGGAGCCGCCCACGTGGCCAGGGGCTTGGCTCACGAACGGGACCGGGACTCTCATCGCACTCGCCAGCGGCCCGACCGCACGTGCCCAGCCCACTCGACGAATCTCTTATGGCGCCGGAGGAAGGGTATCGCAGCGAGGACTTACTCGGTCCTCCCCGGATCAGTTCGCCACTCGATGAATCCATGCTCGCGCCCCCAGGGCCACTTGATGAATCCATGCTCCGTCCGCCGCAGGCACCGCCTCGTAACCCACTTGAAGAATCCATGCTGTTGGAAGGCGAACCGCTCGCGGAAGACGACCTGCTTGGACCACCAACCTCTCGCAATCCACTCGACGAATCCATGCTGGCTCCTGAAGACCCGCCGGCGATGCCTCCGATCCGACCCCCGAAGCCCTTCAAGCGACCCGGACCCGGGCCGGTCTTTTGAAGACGAAAAAGGCCCACCCGGTTCACCGGGTGGGCCTTTGGCTTGTCTCGATTCACGACCTTCGCATCACTTCGCGTACTTCTTCGGGTTCGCGTTGAACTCGTCGCGGCAACCCGTGCAGCAAACGAAATAAGTCTTGCCGTTGTAGCTGACGGACATGTTCGCCGCACCACCGGAGACGATGCACTCAGGCTTCTTCGCTCCGCCAGCGAACGATTCTCCATCCTTGTTCCCGTTCATCGCGAAGACGTTGTTGAACAGCCCCTTACCGCCATCTTGCTTCTCGAACTTCACCTGGAAGCGGATCCCATCCGCGAGCGTACCCAGTGCGACTCGGTAGGCATCGCCGGTCTTGGCGTCCTTCCGCTCCAGCTTCAGGCCACCCGTTGGAGGAACGACACCCTCGTACACTTCTTCAGTCTTGTTCGCGGTCTTCAGAACGAGCTGGTATTTTTTCTTCGTCAGGTCGTATCGCAGAACCCCGCTCGTGAACAACTTACCCTTGCCTTCATTGAAGTCCGCGGTGAGACTCGGTTCGCCCTTGAAGTTCCAACCCCAACTCAGCTTCTCCTTCCAGGCGACGACCTTTCCGTCCTCTTTCTGAGTCACTTCCAGATTCCACAGGCCGACGAAATCCTGGACTTCGCCGAGCGCCTTCTTGATCTTGGAGACTTCCTCGGGCTTGAGTTCCTTCTTCTCCTGACCCGTGGCCGGGCCGCCAGCCAAACTGAACATTCCGACGGCCAGGGCCGTCAGCATAATCATCCGCAACTGCATGGGAGTGTTCTCCAGGTTTGATCGTTACTTCTCGCCAACACGTGTTGGACGCCGCAACGGTCAGTGAGGTTCCGGGTTCCGATTCTATTACCCTAAGCGAGAACCTCGCGCGATGCCACCACTGACCGGCGCGTTTCCTGACGGGTTTCTCACTTGTGCCCGTCCTCGATCAACGGAGCGATGCATTCCTCGCGGTAACTGTTAAATATCATTGCTCTTCCGTGCCGACGATATGCTGCACACTATCTGAACTTGGTGGAGTGATCACAGACTCTGATGAGCTGGCACCCTCGCCCTGCTCGAAAATTTAGCGGAAACACCAACTAGCTCGAGGCCACGGCGTTGTATCTGGCAGATGCCCCGATCACGAAGTAGCACTTGTCGGAAAAGTGATCTGCAATCCAACTCCGTGCACACGGTATAGTTGGTGCGGAAACATTCCCACCGTAACGAGTGCGGCGTTCCCCAAGAGGGGTGAGCGATGTCGAAATTGTTGGTTATTGACGATGATCCAGTCATATGCCACACGTTCACCAAGGTGTTCTCTTCCCCGGAGACCGAGGTTCTCACGGCCAGTTGTATCACCGAGGGATTGAATCGCCTGCTGGAAGCTCAGCCCGACGTGATCGTGCTCGATCTCGACTTCCCCGATGGCTCGGGACTTGATCTGATCGAGAAAATCCGCGCAATCGATCCAAAGCGCCCCGTCATTTTCATCGCTTCAAACGGTACCACTGATACCGCGATCGAAGCGATGAAACGCGGCGCGTTCGACTACCTCGCGAAGCCGACCGATCTCAACCGCATGAGCCGATTGCTCGAACGGGCATTCGAGGCTGCACGGGCGAGTTGCGATCCGATCCACTTTCCGCCCGACTCCGCCGACCGCATCGTTGGCAGTTCCACAATCATGCAGGAGATGTGCAAGCAGATCGGCCGGGTTGCCCCGCAAGACGTGAACGTCCTGATTCTGGGCGAGAGCGGCACCGGCAAGGAACTGGTTGCACGGGCGATCTGCCAGCACAGCAAACGGGCCAATAAGCAGTTCCTCGCGATCAACTGTGCTGCCATTCCCGAAGGCCTGGTCGAGAGTGAACTCTTCGGCCACGAACAGGGGGCGTTCACGGGTGCCGACAGACAACGTGTCGGCCGCTTCGAACAGTGCAGCGACGGCACTCTGCTTCTCGATGAAATTGGCGATATGCCATTACCCGTACAGGCGAAAATCCTGCGGTTGATCCAGGAACAGCGGTTCGAACGCGTCGGCGGCACTCAGCCGATCAGTACCCGTGTGCGCGTACTGACGGCGACGAACCAGAACCTCGATCAACTCATCGCCTCGGGTCGCTTCCGGAACGATCTGTATTACCGCCTGAACGTCGCGACGATCCATGTCCCCCCGCTCCGGGATCGCAAGGAAGACATCCCGGAACTGGCCCATCACTTCCTGTATCGATTCGCCCGGGAGTCGAACCGGGATATCAGCGGCTTCGCAACCGAATCGCTCGACATGCTGAAACAGTATCACTGGCCCGGCAACGTCCGTCAGTTGCAGAACTGCATCCAGGCAGCGGTCTACCAGACCGCCGGGCGAACGATACTCCCCTCGGACTTGCCGGGAATCGACGACGGCCACGGTTTGGTCGGCTCCCTCACGCTCACAGACGCAGGGGCTCCGTGCGACCTGGCGGCGATCATCGAAACGATGCTCCGCGAAGGGGGCAACGACGTCCACAGCCGGGTGATCGCGCTCGTGGAGCGAGAACTGTTCTCGCGGGCGTTGCGACACACTCGCGGTCACCAGGCACAGGCGAGCGAGTTGCTCGGGATCAATCGAACGACACTCCGGACAAAACTCCGGGAGCTGGGAATCGGGCTGGACCGAGTTGTGGCGGATCGGTTGGATCAGAGCGAAGGGCTGAAATCCGCGTGACGTGAACGAACAAGGTGGGGAGAGCAAAACACAAGTTTGGTACTGGTGTGGCAGGCAAGAATGCCTGCCACACCATACAACCTTCTCTCAGATCACTTCTTCTTGAGGATGGCGGGGCCTTCGATCTTCTTGGTCTTGGCCTTGGGCGATCCGGGGCCGACCTTGTTCGTCGGGCGGACCATCACCAGCGAGCCATTGAAGCCCGGGATACCACCGCGAACCAACATCAGGTTGTTCTCGGCGTCGAGCTGCACCACTGCAAGGTTGCGGATCGTGACCCGCTCGTCGCCGTAGCGACCAGCCAACTTTCGGCCCTTCTTGGGGCGACCGCTACCGCGGTTGCTGGCGAGCGAAGATGTCGAACCGGGTTGACGGTGGTTCTTCTTCGAGCCGTGCGCCGCTGGGAGACCACCGAAGTTCCACTTCTTCATGACACCCGTTGTGCCGCGGCCCTTCGAGGTGCCGATCACGTCAACCGCGAGGACATCCTTGAACACGTCGGTGACCGTCAGGATCTGGCCGACTTTCAGAACCACTTCGTCGGCGTATGCCTGGAATGGCTGCTTGATGTCGCCAGTCGGCTTGACCCGCTCCAGCGTCAGTTTCGCCTCGCCCGTGGTGCATTCGGCCTTGGTGACGAAGCCGACTCCCTTGTCGAGCCGGAACTCGCGGACGTGGCGCTGCGGTTCGCAGTCTGCCTTCGGTGGCAGCACGACGCCTGCCTTCTGGCGTGCGTCCTTTCGCTTCGACTTCAGGTTAGCCGCCACGTGCCCTTGCTCGGGTCGTGTCGCCGCCTTACGGGGCTTGTCCTTGAAGCCGAGCTGCACGGCCGAGTAGCCGTCCTTGCGGGTTTCGCCACGATCGGTTTTGACCGTGGGGTGTTTGATCTGGAGAACCGGGCAGGGCCCGAGTTGCAGAATGGTAACAGGTTCGACCGTACCATCGCCTACGAATACCTGCGACATACCGAGTTTGAAGCCGAGCAATCCAAGAGACATGACAAGACCTTCTGCCGCAACGTGGCGGCTGCTGTGACCCCTGGCCGGCCTGCGATCGGGACAGTGCCCTCGCATCAGCCGGGTTTATGCCGGGGTGCAGTTAATGGAAGAGTGAATTGTAGGGACCGAGCCACCAGCGGGAAGACCGCGCGCCCGGAAATGGGTGCGCTGCGTCGGCTCCGGTACCTGCCCGATTTATCCAACTACCCGTTTTCCCCCATACCTGCCTGTCAGAGATTCCCCCAGAGAACGTCATTATTGCGCAATGGATTGTTGTCTGGCGGTCATTGCGGCGGGTAGGATGGAACGGCTGAGATCGGCACCAAGAGAAGGACGCACCATGAGACGGTTGGCCATAACTGTCGGTGTTTATGGGCTTGCTGTTGGCATCGCGGTCGCGGCTGAACCCCGCACGCCAGCATCCTCTACCCCGGCCCCGATTCACGGACCGTGGAACATTCCAGCCATCGTCGAACAACTCGGCTCAGATCACTTCACAGAGCGCGAAGCGGCGTCCGCAACACTGGAGAAGATCGGGCCGGAGGCCATCGACGCCCTGCTCGCCGGAACTCGCAGCGGCAACCCCGAGATTCGTGAGCGAGCCGCGACCCTTCTGACGAAACTAAGGCGGCTTTCAGATAGCAATAATCGCTTGACCGCGAAGCGAATCACGCTCGATTATCAGGATACCCCGCTCGGTGCAGCGCTAAACGATCTCAAATCTCGCACGGGGCTGAACATCACGCTCGACCCAAACCTGATCGCGAATCCGCTGCGCAAAGTGACATGCCGAACCGGTGAGTTGCCCGCGTGGGAAGCCCTGGAGGCGTTCTGCCAGGCCGCACAATTGCGGGAAGAATTCCGGCTCGATCTGGATGTTCCCAAATCTACCAACGCTCGCCGTGGGTACATGCCCCCAGCGCAGGCCCCGAACGCGGACGCGGTTCCCGTCGTCCTCGTTGATGGCACACCCGACAAACTTGTCGGAAGCCGTACAAGTGCCGTGCGTGTGCTGGTGTTGCCGGCAACCTTCCCGGGCCACAAGGTCACCCTTGGCACTGGCGAAACGACGCTGGCTCTCGACATCGCGCCGATTCCTGGGCTGGGCTGGCAAGATGTTGTGGGGGTAAAGATCAACAAACTCATCGACGACAGTGGGCGAGCGGGTGGTGCAGGCGTCGATCGGAATGTGCTCCCTAACCACGATCCGAGTGGGATGGTTGTGTTCGCGCGACCCGGAGTGGCACTGCGTTTCGACATCAACGGCAACACGATTCAGCCCGAGCAACTCCCCAACCCGCGAATCGTGACCGTGCCGTTGAAGATTGCCACAACCTCGTCCCGCTTACTGAAACGGCTCGAAGGCTCCGTGTTCGGCGAAGTTCACGTTCCGAATCAACCGCTGATCACGGTCACAAGTCCCGAGAAGCACTTGAACTCCCCCTTTGATGGGCCGAACGAGCTGAAGTTCACGGTGCTGGAGTTCAAGGAACCACCCGGCCCCGGTGGGCTTGGCACGATCAAGGTGCAGCTGGAATACCCCTCGGATTTCGGGCTGAACATGCGGCGGCGCGGATTCAACAACCTTGGCTGGCCGGAAGCGCCGCGGATGGTGGGTTCCGGCAACCGCGTCGAGGCATTCGACGCGGCCGGTAAGCCCTTTCCGATGGCGAGCAACGCATTCACGGGGATGAGCGACGACGGCATGCTCGCCATCCAAACCTACACGATGACCTTCCGCCCCGGACGTGGCTCACCCGCAAAACTGGTCGTTCTCGGGCATAAGCAGGTGACGGTGGAAGTGCCCTTTGTCCTGGAAAATGTCCCGCTGCCGTGATCTTGGGCACGGATGGATGGGCAGATCGTCTGGAATCGATTTCGCCCGCGATTGGGCGGAAACGGGTGCCGCTTACTTCTTGGCGTCGAGGCGCTTTCGCAAATAGGTCAGAGCGGTGACACGATACGGGTCGGTCGCGGGATCGTCGAACGGCGACGCTTCTTGGCTGTCCGCCGGGCGCAGCGAGTGCAAGTCGGCCTGCTTCCGAAGTTCCGCCGATTTGTCTGCTGTGATCGGAACCTCCAGCCCCTCGTCCGGGCGAATTCCCCAGTCGTCGGTCGGCTGGCTATCGGGCTTCCGTTGCCGATTCTTCCCATTCGGGCGAAGTGAGGTGCCCGTCGTGATTCGGAACTGAATCCCCGCGAATCCCGCATCCCGCACGTTCTGAATGGACGCACGGCCAACTGTTCGCTGACCCACAACCACGCAGCGATCGTTATCCCGCAGGGCTGACGCGATCAGTTCGCCGCCCCCGGTTGTCTCGTGACCCACGAGCAGAACCAGCGGCATGTTGGAATACTGCCCGCCGCCCGGTGGCGTGCGGATCTCGCCAGCCGTTCCCGCCTGCGCCGTGTTCCGGTACTCCATTTTGGAGATGACCGAGCCATCCTTGAGGAACATCCCGGCGATCTTGGTCCCGGGATCGACGTAGCCGCCGGGACACCAGCGGAGATCGAGGATCAACGCCCGGCATCCTTGCTTCGTCAGGTCCGCCATCATCTCCGCGAACTTTGTATCGAGGCCGGTTTCGATCGGTCCGAGGCGGATGTAGCCGATCTTTTCGGTTCGGTCGAGCATGCAATCCCACTTGCCGTCGGCGTTGCGAATCACCCCGAATGCGCTCTCCGGCGTGTACGCATCCGACTTGATGGTCGCGGTGAACGGTTTCTCCTCGCCACGTCGGAAGGTCAGGGTTCGTTCCTGCCCCTTCATGCGGCCGGTCGTCGGGTCGAACACTTGCGACGGATTGGTGAGCTGCGAGAACAGCCGGTTCGAGGAATCGGCGGTGATTTCGGAGCCATTGAAATGTGTGATGATGTCGCCGGGCTTCACGCCGGCTTGCTGTGCGGGGCTGCCGGGAATCACGCGACGGATTCGCCACGGCACACCAGCCGGGCTGGGGATCGCATCGGCCCGGGTCACCGGCCCGAACCAGCCGACCGCTCCGTAGCGTCCAAGGGCAACACCTTGCTCCACCTGATAAAGCGCCCAGCGAGTGCCGACGACGCCTTCAAGTTCAAAGCCAACGCCGAAATCCTGATCGACCGAAGCGAACGCGTTGATCCGGGCGCTGTACAGCCCGCAGATTGGGTCCGTGGCATACTTGAACCCGTTAATCGCGGCGAACAGCGACTTCGCCCCGGTGAGGTTCGGGTGGTTGCCGAGCAGGACGCGAACGTCGGTCAATACCTCGACGAGTTCAACCGCCGAGTTTGCCCTGGAGAGGGCCGTCTTCACGCTATCCGGCACGCCCTGGCCAACCTCGTCGTATAGCCCCTGAACCGCTGCCTCGATCAGTTCCTTCTGGTGGTCCTTCTTCTCGACGACATAGTTGACCGCGACCTGCTCCGCGAGCTGATACACCATCCGGGAGAAGTTCAGAGCCTGGTTGCGGTCCACCGCACCGACGCCAGGTTTGGGTAGAGGTATGGCGGGAACGGGAGCGGTGGGGGCAATCAACAGGGCAAGTACGACGATTCCAGTCATGATGTCAATTCCCGGGAGGGTACAAGTTCAGTGTCCCGGGTCTGTCGCGGAGAAGCAAGTAACGGTTCGTAACATTGCCGAACTCGCACACGCCGGCGCTCGCTCAGAACAGCGTGACAGCCAGGACGAACGTGAGCATCACGGCCAGCCCGATTCCGAGAACCCACGCGGCAGTGGTCGAAGGTTGCTTCTTCGCCAGTTCGCGGGCGTGTTCCAACTGATCGTGCTTGTGCTTCTTGCGTGCCTGCTCGTGGTGTTGTTTTCTCGCGCTACGGTTCATGGCAAGAACTCCGTCTGGAGATCGCCGCGAGACCCCCGGTGCGGAACCGGGTGGAGTTGGGTGCAGTCGCGCGGCTGGAAGAGATGTGATAAGTGTACCCCGCGGTGCGGGGTTTTGTCGAGAGCCTGCACACAGACTTCAGTTCACAACGTTCCGGAGCGGTTCACCAAGAAGCGCCCGGCGACACGCCTGCGATCCCTTCACTCGCATGTCGAGCAAACCCTCTTCCGAGTAGAACGCCGAGTGCGGGTTCAGGATCACGCGGTCGTGGCACGGGTCGTTCACATCGCGCCACGCGACCAGCAGCGGGTGATCTTCTGGCGGCGGCTCCATCGGCAACACGTCGATTGCCGCTCCGGCGAGCTTTCCGCTGCGGATTGCCGCGGGAATGGCGGTCGCATCCACAGTTCCGCCGCGGGCCGTGTTCACGAGGAACGAGCGATCCGGCATCAGTGCGATGGTTCGTGCATCGACGATATGCTTCGTCTCGGGGGTCAGTGGGCAATGCACGCTCAGCACGAACGCCTGCTTGCAGAGAGCTTCGAGTTTCTCCACGCGGCGTATTCCCAGCGCCTTGTCGTATCCGTCCTGCTTGTAGGGGTCGTAGAATGCGACATCCATCCCGAGTGCCTTCGCCCGCAGCGCGGCCGCGGTGCCGATGCGCCCGAGGCCAATCACGCCGAACACCTGCCCACGGAGGCGATGCAACGGCGAGACCGGCATGTAGCTCCACGCTCCCTCCTTGCGCTGGAGGCGATTGTTCATGAAGTTGATGCCGCGTGTGAGGGACAGCATCAGCCCGATGGCCGAGTCCGCGACTTCTTCAGTGCCGTAATCGGGGACGTTGCCGACAGGAATGCCACGCTCCCGGGCGAATCGGTGATCGACGTTATCGAACCCGACACCGCAGCGAACGATCAGCTTGCAGTTCTTCAGCCGCGTGATCGTGTCACGGCTGAGGATGATGTTGTGATAAAGCATCACGGCGTCGGCGTCGTCGATCTTGCCGATGAGTTCGCTCTCGGAATTCGCGTCGAGGCAGGCAACATCTGCGATATCGCCGAGGATTTCGCGCTCGGCAAGGAGTTCATCCTTGATAAAGTCCGCCACGATGACCCGGAAATTTGGCATTGTTCGTTCTCGGTGGGATTTCGGATGCGAGCGTTCTAGTCACACGGAGCCGGAAATCCACTAGCATGATGATGTCCGCCTGCAACCTGAGTACATATATGGCCCGCCGATCCCGTGCTCGTGAAGTCGCCCTTCAGTTGTTGTTCCAGCGCGATTTGAACCCGACGCCGGTTCCACGCCCCGCTCTCGAACGGTTCGTTCGCGAACGATTACTCCAGGATCGGGAGATGTCAGCGTATTGCCTGGCGCTCTACGATGGCACCCTCTCCAAGCAAACCGAGATCGACCCCAAGATCACCGCGACTGCCACAAACTGGCGGCTCTCGCGAATGCTGCCCGTGGATCGGAATCTGCTGCGGATGGCGTCCTACGAATTGCTCTACGACCCCGCCGGGGAACCGCTGGAGGTTGTGATTCACGAGGCCAACGAACTGGCGTCCCGGTTCGGTTCTGCCGACTCGCCCAAGTTCGTGAACGGCGTGCTGGACAAGATCGCGAAAATGAAGAACGAGTCCCCACCCGCAGATCCGGAAGTTGCGCCCAAAGAGTGATTCACCGATTCCGCAGATCGCCTCCCCGTCACGTCAGGTTTCCCAGTTTGGATTTAGGTTTTACCCCGACGGGGTTGTATTCCACAGCCCAGGGTCGCCGGCTTTGCGGCGCACCCTGGGAAACCTCGCGTACCCAGGGTGCGCCGAAGCGGCGACCCTGGGCTGTGGAATGTAACTTCGAGGTAAGCGAACCTTCATGTCGAAAAAGCGCCAACGGCAGGCCGGTGGCGCCGTTATGCCCTTCGATCGGACCGGCGTAACTGTCGGGAGACGCTGGACAACCAGCCGACTGGGGGGATATGGTGAACTTCTCCCCTTCTCCGCAACCTGATCCTCGCCGGACCGAACGCCGCGTGACCCTGGACACCGACCCCCCTCTCCCACCTGAACCGTCGGAGGAGGCTGACTGGATTCGGGCCGCGCAAGACGGCGATCGCTCGGCGTTTGCACGCCTGGTTGAACGCTACTGGGATCGCCTGTATCGCTGGCTCTACCACGTAACCCGCGATCGCCACACGGCCGAGGATTTGACACAAGAGACATTCCTGAAAGCTCTTGCGGCGCTAAAATCGTTCCGCCCTGGCAGCAACTTCCGCGCATGGGTATTCCGGATCGGGCACAACAACTTCGTGAACCAGAAGCGATCCGAGCGGCGAACGAAGCATCAGTTGCCCGAAGACACAGCGGCCCCCGCGATCGGCACCGAGGCCGCAATCGAGAACCGCGAGACGCTCGAACTGGTGGCCAAGGCGGTGGCGGACTTGCCCGAAGACTTTCGGGTAGCCCTCACCCTGAGGGTGGAAGAGGAGCTTTCTTTTCGCGAAGTGGCGAAAATTCTGAACACGACCGAAGAGACCGCACGCTGGCGGGTATTCAAGGCGAGACAAAAACTGATGAAGGTGTTGTCTCCGGAGTTGTTACCACCCGGAGCCACGACAGGGGAAATGACCTGAGCAAACCGGAAGGCAGAACAAGCAACCCGTGATCCTTTGTGCCTTTTTGTGGCCATCCTGACTTTGCGGTGAAACGATGAACTGCCAGACCGTCCAAAACAAGATCCTCACGCTGCCGGACCCACGGCACATCCCGGATTCGCTCCGGGAACACGTGGGCAGTTGCGGTGCGTGCCGGACGTGGGCGGAACTGGCGGGTCGGCTCGAAGGTTTCCTCGAACGCCTCCCGACCCCTGCCGCGCCTTCTGACAAGAAGGCGGCCCTGATCGCCCGGCTCCAACGACACCCAGAAACGGTCGAACTCGCCGCCGAGCAACCCCGTTCGTTCCGCGAGTTCCTTCGCCAGAACGCCACGCTCGTCGGCGGCCTCGCGGCCGCGATCATGGTGGCCATCGGTGTCTGGGCGACGCTCGGCAAGAACGGCACGAAGCAAGATGTCGAGGTTGCCACGCCGAAAGACCCGTTCCTCGAAAAGATGGTGCAACGCGACGTGGCACTGGCGAAGGCCACCACGTACGGTCAGAAACTGGAAGCACTCGGTGGACTGGCCGACGATCTCTCGGCGGAAGCCCGCGGCCTGGCCCGGATCGCGAATCCGGATGAACTCCGGGACGTGGCACGATGGTTCGATCGCATCGTGAAGGATGGCATGATTCGCCAGGCTGAGAAGATGCCCGGTAACGCGATGACTCCCGCCGAGCGCAAGGCTCAACTGACAGAACTGGCTCGCAAACTTGGCGAGACTGCCGACGAAGTGAAGAAGGCAACCGGGGAAGTTCCCCCGGATGCCAAGCCGATCCTGGAGCGGATCGCGGATACGGCCCGGTTTGGGCAGAAGAAACTGCAAGACATGGCCGGGTGATCTATTCCAGTAGTACCGGGGTCGATGACTCCGGATCGGCTTACCAAGAGGTTTGATCGTGGTCCGCGTCCTGCTACTCCTGATCTCGTTCGCGACCCTGGCCGCCTGGGCTGGTGCGCAGGGACCGACACCGCCGCTGACTGCCGCGGACAAGATGAAGCTGTTCAAGTCGAACCGGACCTTGATCGAGAACCTCGTCAACCACGGGATCGATTTGTCGGCAGCCGATAAGCCGCTGACCCGCGCTGAAGAGTGCCGGAAAACTGCGGTCACGCTCGGGAATTACCTTGAACGAGCCGCGAAGGAAGACCGCAACCCGGATCGCGTGGCGGAACTGGCGGATTTGATGGGCAACGTGGTTCGGGATGGGCTGGCACCGAACCTGGATGAGGCCGAGCGAACAACCCCAGCGGAATCACCGGACGGCAAGCGGGTGAAGGAACTCCAGACGATCGTCGCCAACGACCTCGACAACGTGCGTTCGACGATCCCCGCAGGCAAAGTCGCCGACAGCCCGAAAGTGAAAGCCGCCCTCGCCGCCCTGACGGACCTCAAATCGAAATTCGGGAAGTGACAGCGGGCTGTCACTGCTTCACCGGCTCCGTGCGGAACGGCTTCTTGTCCTTGTAGAGTTGCAACCGCTGCCGCCCTCCCTCGCCGTAGCGAATCGCATAATACTTGTCTTCCAGCGCTTTCTCCTGTGCTTTCACTGCGTCGTCGAACTTGCCCGCCTCGGCATATGCGGCTGCCAGGGTGTCGAGGTACATCCCCTCGCGGTTTTGGGTACGTTCGCAAACGGCATTCATCAGTTTGACCGCTTCGGCACCGTCCCGGAACTTAGATTGTGGGCAGGTTGCGAGAATCCACGCCTTGTTGTTTTGCGCGAGAACAGGGACCGCTGGCCGTTGGGTTGCCTGATCATAATCAGCCAACGCCTTTGCGTACTCCCCCTTCAGCTCGAACGTGTACCCCCGGTTAGTGAACGCGATCCCCAACGACCACTCGGCCTGGATCGCACTGTCCAAATCCGCAAGCGCTCGCGCGAATTCACCCAGTTCCGCGTGGATCAAGCCTCTGGCAATCAAGCCATCAGCCCACTGTGAAGCCAACACTGGATCCGATTGCGCGCCGGGTGGAATCAACTTCAGCAGTTCGTTCAAATCGGCGACAGCAAGGTCATTTTTACCAAGAAGGTATTGCGCCCACCCCCGTGAGGCCCGCGCGAAGGTGTCCCTCGAGTTGTTGGCCAGTGCTTTGGTCGCCTGCTCGATGGCACCGGCCAACGAGTTGAGAAGCGCTTTGTCGACCCAGCACAGACGGCCGTCGTAGTCGATGACCTCCACTCGCGTGGCGTCTTCGCCCTTGACGTCAAACGACGGGTTGTACATCGAAACCCAAGTCTGAGGCGGTTCTCCGGGCCGCGGCGGCGGTGCCGGGGCGGTTTGTGGGTATCCCACGATGTGGTAGGCCTTGGGTAGTACACACATCCCGATCCACGCGCCATTACGGTCGAAATCGGCGATCGGCTCTCCGACGTCGGGTGCTCGACGAATATTCCCCGCAGCGCCGTCATCGCCTCCAGGTGTCTGCTCCTCGCGTTCCGCCTCTGCAGTGGGTCGGTTTGTACAACCGGCGAACACCATGGCCGCAGCACCAGCCGCCAGCGCTTCCCGACGTGTGAGTCGCTTCGCGTTCATGGCTTCCCCTTCGCGTCCTTCAGGTATTCGTCGTGGAACAGTGCGACGGCGTCGGCGAGGTCTTTCGCTGTCGTCGCGTATTTGTCCTTCTCCTTATCTCGCAAGAACGTGCCGAACTCCAGTTGAATCGCATCAATCGCGTAGCCGGTGTGGCTGCCATAGTTGCTGACAATGTACGCACCGGTGAACTTTGGTTCTTCCTTGGCCTTCTCGTCCGCATCGCAACTCGGCAGAATCTTGTACCCGCTCCGCTGAAGGTGTCCCAGCACACTCCGCTTGCCGGTGAGTGATGCCCAGCCATCACGCTCCTTGAGAAGTGTGACCGTCTTGCCGTTCTGGGTTCCCCGGCAGATGGAGTCGCGGAACTCGCCTTGCCCATGGATGTCGAGCAGTAGCCCACGGCCGAACTTCGTCTTCACCGCCTTGCACGCGGCTTCGAGTGAGTCGTGGTACAGATCGTAATACGGCTTTGCCTTCTCGGACTCGTACGCCTGCTCGCGGGAGCGGTTCACGTCGAGATGCTTGCGCTCGAACTTCGCGATCACGAGCCACGGCTTACCATTGAGGAGTTTCTCAAGCTCCACTGAGAAAGTCTCGGCGATGAGATCGGTGTTCGCATCGAGAACCGTCGCGAATTGGGCGATGCCCTTGCCGACACGCTCGGGCACGTCGGGCACCTTCTTCCGCCCGCCGTGCGGTGCCGAGATGATGATGGGAAGCGTCCCCTTTTGCACGACGACGAAATCGGCAGGCTTCGCGTCCTCGGGTGCCGCTGGGATTGCCGGAGCAAGAGCGACCGCAATCAGAAGCGGAGGGATGAGCAGCGGTCGAGACATGAGGCGAATCTCTGGAGTCAACTGATTGACCACACGCGAATAATGCGAACTTTCTTGTCGTCCTCAATGATCTCGAAGTCGATGCCGAGTGGAGAGTCGGTCGCTGTGCGGTTCACGGATGAATTCCGACGATTCCCGATGAAAGGTTGGTCGGCCAACGCCAACTCCAAGCGGTGTGCGGCTCCCGTGATTGCGAGTTGATTCGTTGCCGCGAGCCAGACCGTTGTCAGTTGGTCCAGGGCATCCTCGGACCACGCAACGGTGTAATTCACTTTGTTTCTCCGCTCTCAAGTCGCTTGAACAACTCGGTCAGAGTGATGCCGCTGTCTGGTGATTTCCGTGCTTCCTCGAATTCCTCATCCGAGATGGGAGACTTCACGCCGGGCGGTGGCATCCCATAGCCGGGCACGAAGAAGGTGCCGATCACCCGGCCGTCTGGGTGGCGGATTTCCACAACGCCAGGGGCAGCCGTGAACTGTGCGAGCAGAGCGGGATCGGTGATCGTGATCGACATGGCAATTCTCCAACATGGAATGGCCTTTCCATCATAACAGCAGAGTCCAGTAGTCGCGATGGTGTCAGTTGCCGCTAGGAATTGGGCGACCGTGCGAGGTATCCCAAACGGCCAAAACAAGAACGCGGCAGTCGGCATCCACCACTACATACTCGACCGCCAGCGGCGGATGTGTATTCGTAAAGCGTGTCGAAAATGAGGGTGCCAGAGTGCGGTGCCGCCGCAAGCGTGAGGTCGATCGCGTGGGCGGCTGAAGTGATGTCGTTGCGGTCTGATCGCCGCAACCAAATCGCCGCTAATTGCTGAATAGCATTGGGTAACCAGATGATCGCAAAGTTCACGACCGTGCCCCGCCGAGGGTCTTCAGATACTCCATGACCTCGGCAAGGGATTTCCCTTCTTCAGGATGCTCGCGATATCGCTTCCGAACTGCTTCAATCTCCTCGCGGGAATACGGCGAGTGCGGGAACTTGATCGGGGTCACGACTCCGATCACGGTTCCCTTGTCGTCCACAACGTTCACCGGGCCAGTGGCGGCCGCGATTTGCTCGGCCATCTCTGCATCGGCGAGTATCTGCGTCATGGTTGAACTCCTGTTGAAGGTCACTCCATCATACCACCAGGTCGCGGCAGTCTGCGATGGTGCCGGCGAGGGCGCTGGCGGCCACCGTCATCGGCGAGGCGAGGAAGACCTGTGCTTCCTTGTGACCCATGCGGCCCGGGAAGTTGCGGTTCGTCGTGCTGATGCACGAGATCGGCGTATTCAGTCGGCCGAACGTGTCCGACGGCCCACCCAGGCACGCGGCACAGCTTGCTTCGCCGATCTTGGCACCCGCATTCAGGAAGATACTCCGCAGCGACTTCCCGCCGATCATTTCGGTATCCAGCCCGCGATCGACTTCGGTGGTAGCCGGCACGACGAACGTGTCGATCTTCACCGACTTGCCATTCAGAATCGCCGCTGCGGCCTTGAAGTCGGTGAGCTTGCCGCCGGTGCAACTCCCGATGTATGCGCGGTCGAGTTTCGTCCCCTTCACCTGCGTCACGGTCGCCTTGTTGTCCGGCGAGTGTGGCTTCGCGACGGTCGGCTCCATCTTGGTCACGTCGTAGACCTTCTCGAACGCGAACTTGGCACCCGGATCAGAGTACACTGCGGTGTATGGCTTCTTGCGCAAGTCTCGCTTGTTCACGTAATCGAAGGTGACCTGATCGGGCGCGATGATGCCGTTCTTGCCACCGGCTTCGATGACCATGTTGCACAGCGTCATCCGCTCTTCGATGTTCAGTGCGAACACGCCGTCGCCATCGAACTCCATCGCCTTGTAGGTCGCGCCGTCGCAACCGATGTCGCCGATCACCGCGAGGATCAGATCCTTCGCCATCAGGTATGGCGGCATGTTCCCATGGAAGACGAACCGCATCGTTGGCGGGGTCTTGAGCCAGAGTTTGCCGGTGCCCATGACGAAGCCCGCATCGGTGTTGCCGATGCCGGTGGCGAACTCGCCGAACGCACCCGCCGTGCAGGTGTGGCTATCGGTGCCGAGCAGCACCTCGCCGGGGCGGGTGTGGCCTTCTTCGGGCAATGCGATGTGGCAAACACCCTTGTAGCGGTCGGTGCCAACGTCGTAGTAGTACGGCAGATCTTGCTGTTTCGCGAACTCACGCAACACATCGACGTTGCGGTTCGCCATCGCATCCTTGGTGAAGATGTAGTGGTCCGGGATGATGACCAGCTTCTCCTTGTCCCACACCTTCGCCGTGGGTCCGCCGAAGTTCTTCTGGAACACGCCGATGGTGCCCGGTCCGCAAACGTCGTGCGTCATGAGCACATCGACACCAGCCCACACGTTTTCACCGGGTTCAACGTGTGCTTTGCCGGAGGCTCGGGCCAGGATCTTCTCGGTCATCGTCATCGGGGAGGCCATCTTCAAAACTCCTGAAAAATCGCTTAGTGCGAGTCGTTGGATGTGCGCGTCGGTGAAGTCTGACTTACAGTATCATGGTACGCGGCACTGGCCCGACGACCAATAACGGTTGCCCCAACGTGGTGGCCATGTGGATTTTGGCACCGGGAGGGCGAGGCTCCTGCCGAGCCGGGATTTCTGTTACAAAACGGCTCGGCAGGAGCCTCGCCCTCCCAAGACTCAGGGGCACCCGCCCCCACATGCACGTGGCTCCGGAGCGGTTCATGTCCCGACTTCAGTTTGCAATCGCGTTCACATTCGTGGCGCTCGCCATCGTCGGCGTGGGACTGAATCGATCAGACGAGAAGTACAGCTTCCTGATCGGCGATTGCCCGTATTACGCGATGACGGCCGAGTCACTGCTCGTCGATGGCGACTTCGAGATGAGCAATCAACTCGCACCCGGGGAATCCGGAGCGGAGTACGCCCGGACGCTACGCACCCACGTCGGCTTCTTCGCGATCAACCCCGAGGGGCGACCCGTTCCCAAGCACTCGGCCATCATGCCGATCCTGGCGATCCCGTTTCTTGCGATATTCGGCTGGAATGGCTTCCTGGTGTTCAACGTGGTGCAAGTCGGCGTTCTGGTGTACGGCATCGCAGTTCTCGCGGGAAACACGCCGACGGCGCGATTGTTGGCACTCGTGGGGTATCTCGCGTCGCCGATTCTGTTCCTCACGTACAACTTTTCACCCGATGTGTTCGGGGCAGCGCTGGTGGTGTGGACCTACATCGCCGCGGCACGCGAGCGCTGGATCACGTGTGGATTGCTGGCCGGTCTTGCGGTGTGGGCGAAGGTCTATCTCGCGGCGATCATCCTCCCCGTCGGGCTTCTCGTCGTGCTCGGTGGCTGGCGAGCCGTCGCCAGGGCGGTTGCCGCCGCTGCGATTGCCATGGCACCGATGCTGCTCCTGAACGCCCTGCTTTATGGCGGACCACTGGTGACGGGTTACGATCGAGACGCCCACGTTCTGGAAGATGGAACGCTCGGCACGATCAACCACTACGGCATGTTCAACCAGCCATTCTTCGTCGGGTTCTCTCGATTGCTGTTCCACCCCGAACTCGGGGCCGTGTGGACCGCGCCGCCCTGGGTGCTGTGGCCGGTTGGTGCGTGGGTGCTCTGGCGTTCCGGGCAGAAGTGGCTCGCCGTGGCGATCTGCTCCGGCGTGATCGTGAACTTCCTCATCTTCGCCTGCTATGACCACTGGAACGCAACCGTTGGCGGCAACCGATTCCTGCTTCCCGCGTTCGCACTGGGCTACGCGGTGCAGGGGCCACTCTGGGAGCGGGTCCGCACGCGCATCGAGGCAGATCGCGCCGCGAAGCGGAACGAGATGCCGCAAACGTCGGCTTGACGACCTCTCGTCTAATGGTTATCCCCGCCTGAAATTGCGACATCAGTGGAAGGCGGCGCGGATGCGGGGGGCTGGGCTACTTCTGATGCTGGCTGGCGTACTCCTCACGGGGTGCCTCGGTACACGTCGCCCCAGCGTGCCCGACATCGTGCAATCGCTTACACCGCCGCGACCCATCGACGGACTGATCGTCGATTCCGTCCTCATCGAACAACCCTTTGCCGATGCGTTCCTGGATCGGGAACTGTGGTCCGATGTGCTTCCGATTGGCGCTCCCGAGACTCGCGTGCTTCTCGACGAGAATGGCCTGCGTCTTGGCGTCATCACGGGGACCGGTCCGCAGAAATTCCAGACGCTTCTCGGCTCCGAAACCGACACGGTTAGCCCGAAACGAACGACGTTTCAGCTTCGCAAGGAGACCGTCATTCCGACGGGGACTCCGCCCGACCCGTGCAAGTTCGACCACCGCAGCGATCTCGGTGGAAAGCTGACGCGGGTCGAGTTGAAGCAGGCACGTTGCGGGGTGCTCGTGCGGCCAACGCTCGCGCCCGATGGGCGAGTGAAGGTGTGGTGTGAGCCGCAGATTCAACATGGCGACAAGAAGCAATGGTTGCGGCCGAACGAGGACGCGACCCGGTTCGAACAGCACAATGAGGTGCCGGTCGAGAAATACGCGGTGTTAGGTGTCGAGGCGACACTCGGAGCCGACGATTACCTGCTGATCGGCTGGGATTCGGAGATCGAGAACAGCATCGGGGAAGCGATGTTCACCGCCGACGCAGGCGGCCGACCTCGACAGCGAGTGCTGGTGATCCGTGCCCGCTCGGCAAACCCGCAGACCTCCACAGATCTGCCACCTATCCCCGGTGCCGCGAAACGCCCATCCGTCGCAACACAAGCTGCAACTGTCCCGAAGAAGTAAGCAGGAAATCCGAAACACGAAATCCGAAACAAAGGCCGGCAGTTGCCGCTCCCTTCCTTTCGGATTTCCTGCTTATCCCCTGCGTCGGCGAAGCCAACCGCCCACGCTGCGGCCCTTCGACACCAGCAACCCATACGTGAGCAGGATCACCACCGGTGGCCCCATCCACTGGATGAGTTCGATGGGCGGGAACTTCATCGCCGTGCCCGCTTCGTGAAGGATTTGCCCAGTCGGTTTCTGGGCCAACATCTCGCCGAGAAACACCCCGAGCGCCAGCAGGATCAGCCCGACCACGACATCGACCACCACGGGCATCAGCTTCTTCGCCGGGCGTGGCGGAACACGCGGCTTCACGCTCCCCTTCGGCTTCTCAACCTTCGGTCGCGGCACCACTGGTGGAGGAACTTCGGGTTCTGGTTCTGGTTCCGATTCTAGCTCCGATTCTGGCTCTGGCTCCGGAGGTGGAGGCGGGGGTGGCACCGAAAGGCGTTTCGCTGGTTTCGGAACTGCGGGTGGCGGCGGCGGGGTGGGTTCCGGCTCCGGCTCCGGTTCGGGGTCGACTGTGCTGGCCTCGGGAACAGCGAAAGGCTGCCCGCACCCCCTACACAGGAGCGGCAAGCGGGCCATCACGGGCGACAGCTCGTATCGCCGGCTACAGTGTGGGCAGTTGAAGCGGATCAACATGTGCCTTCAGGTCGGATCGGGGGATATGCGTGATACTAGCCGATTCGCGGAAACGACGGGAGATTGCGACCACAGCGGGAGCAATTTGCCGGACCCGTGCACCCGTTACAACCGTCACAGCTTGCGAGCGTTACAGCGACTCGTTCACTTCCGAAATTCTTCGTGCAGCGCCGTGAGGGTTGTCTCGCAATCGGCGAGCGTGCCCACCACCACGAAGCACCGGAAGGAGTAGTCGCCGGCCGGCACGCCCTTCGGCTCGCGGATGCGGAAGACGCAGTTCCACTTCACCACTTTCGCGTTCTTGAAGCGGTTGCGACCATAACCCGCGGCCTCGTACCCCTTGCTTGGCTGATCCGGCGAGAACACGCCCATTGCGTACTTGCCATCGGCCGTTGCCAGCACCACCGGATCAGCCTGCTCGCCGGGGCCATCCGTGAGCGGCTTCAGCTTGTTGGTCTTCGCATCGAAGCGATAGAAGGTGTCGAAATCGGGTGGCATGTAGCCGGTGACGGCCTCGAACTGCGCGTAGGTGTGGCCTTCACCCTTTGGCACCAGGAACGTGACGCGGTAGTCGATCGCGTGCGGCAGGTTCTTGTGCCCGATCGTGACGTGTTTGGCGAGGTAGTGATCCGACAGCGGCGTCTCGTTACGGGCCGGGTTACCAAACGATTTCCCGTCCGGCTTCAGCCAGAACGCCATGCGGTTCAGCGTGACGAGTTGGTTTTCCTTCGCGCTCAACTCCAGCAAGCGGCTCGTGGACTTCGGCCCAGCACCGTCGAACACGCTCCCCGCTTCCGTGGGGTTGAACACTTCGGGAATGAACTTCTGCCCGCAATCGAAGTTGGACGCCGACTGAATCTGTCGGCCGTGGTCGGCGCTATCCACGAACTCCTTCCCGTTCCAGGTGAGTGAATGAATCGCCCCGGCGAGTCGGCTCGTTGTCGTGATGACAATCTCCGACGGCCCCGCCTTCGCCCGGATGGTGGAGTCGCCCGATATGGGCGCGGGGTTCTGGGCGAGCCCTGGGTGGAAGCCCACGAATGCGACAGCAAGCAGACAGAGGAATCGGTTCATCCCCACATTTTATCCGGATTCATTTGACAGGCATCACTTCGTTGCACATATATGTATACAGGCGATCACTTCTTCGGTTGGGGAGGATCACATTATGTCGCCACTCGAAATCCGCATTCTACCGCTCTCGGAATTGAAGCCCGCACCCTACAACCCACGCCGCGTGCTGTCAGCCACGTCGCCTGCGTATCGCAAACTCAAGGCGAGCCTCACGGAGTTCGGCCTCGTTGAACCGCTCGTGTGGAACGAACTCACCGGGCATGTTGTCGGCGGTCACGCCAGGCTGCGGGTGCTGAAGGAACTCGGCATCACGGAGGTCGCAGTGTCGGTGGTACGGCTATCGGATGCCCGCGAGAAATCGCTGAACATCGTGCTGAACAATCAGGAAGCGCAGGGCCGGTACGACACGGAGAAACTGGCGGATTTGCTCGGCGAACTGGGAGACACGCCGGAACTGGAACTGACCGGCTTCGACGCGCGAACCCTCTCGACGCTCCGACTCGGCCCGGCACCGGCCGAGGATGAATCGGCCAGCGACCCTAATCGCTTGGAGATCACGCTCGTGACCACCGCAGAGACGTACGAGCGGTTCGCGCGGGAACTGGATGCGCTGGTGGGCGAATACGATCTGGTGACGCACATTCGACGTGGGTGATTCCCTGGGACCGCGGCCATCTTGGCCGCACAACCTGAGGATTGCGGTAAGCAACGAGAATTACGTCGGAACGTACCGAATACCATTGGTTCTGCGGCCAAGATGGCCGTGGTCCCAGGGAAAATCAAACTACACTCCCGGTGTCAGCGCTCGCTCGATCGTCGCTCGCACCTGCGACATCGGTACTCGCTCCTGCTTCAGCGTGTCGCGATCGCGGATCGTCACGGTGTCGTCCTTGAGCGTGTCGCCGTCGATCGTGATACAGAACGGCGTGCCCGCTTCGTCTTGCCGACGATACCGCCGACCTACCGCACCCTTATCGTCGAAGAACACGTTGAAATGCGGCTTCAGCGAGCGATAGAGCGCCATCGCCTTCTCGGGCATCCCGTCCTTGTTCACCAGCGGGAAGATCGCGGCCTTGATCGGCGCGAGCCGTGGGTGGAACTTCATCACGATTCGCGTTTCTTTGTTCCCCTTCGCGTCGGGCACCTCGTCTTCGGTGTACGCCTCGCACAGCACCGCGAGTGTGAACCGGTCCGCACCCGCACTCGGCTCGATGACGTGCGGCGTGAACTGATACTTCTCGATCTCGCTCTGGGGTGGGTTCGTCTTGATCCACTCCTTGAACGAGTTCGTCGTGCGAGTCCCGGCGTCGGCGGTCCAGCGTTCCTCGTCGAAGTAGTTCAGCTTGTCGTTGCCGCTGTGCTTTGCGTGGGCCGTTAAGTCGAAGCACCCACGGTGCGCAACGCCTTCGAGTTCCTGTGGTTCATCCGAGAACGGGAACATGTACTCGATGTCGGTGGTGCCGATGGAGTAGTGGGCGAGTTCTTCCTTCCCCTGCTCACGCGGCACAAGGTTCTCGGACTTCACGCCGAGCGTGCTGTACCACTTCTTGCGGAGATCGCGCCAGTATTCGTACCACTTCATCGACTCATCGGGACGGCAGAAGAACTCGATCTCCATCTGCTCGAACTCGCGACTCCGGAAGGTGAAGTTTCGCGGGTTGATCTCGTTGCGGAACGCCTTGCCGACCTGCGCGATTCCGAACGGTAACTTGAGCCGCGTGCTATCCATGACGTTGCGATAGTTCGCGAAGATGCCCTGAGCCGTTTCGGGTCGCAGATAGACCTTGTTCTCTTCCGACGCGATCGGCCCCGCGTGCGACTCGAACATCAGGTTGAACGCCCGCGGTTCGGTGAGCGTGCCCGGTTCGTCCACATCCGGCCCGACGATCTTCGACAGCGATGCGACGAGATCCGGGATCGCCATCACCGCAACCGTTGCCCCTGGCTTGGCGTTCGCCTTCTTCGCCTTCTTCCCGGCCGTCTTTTGCGCGTCTTCGTCGCCCTTCGGGTAGGCGAAGTAGAGCGTGCTGCCGTTCACATCGGCGACGAGCGCTTCGAGTTGGTCCGCGCGATACCGCTTCTTGCTCGCCTTGCAGTCCATCATCGGATCGCTGAACCCGCCGACGTGGCCGCTGGCGACCCACACCTTCGGGTTCATGATGATCGAGCAATCGAGGCCGACCATGCGGATTTCCTGGCCGTCCGGGCCGGGCGGCGGGTTGCGGACCATGTCCAGCCACCACGCATCCTTGATGTTCTTTTTCAGTTCCACGCCCAGCGGACCATAGTCCCAGAAGCCGTTGATTCCACCGTAGATTTCGGAGGACTGAAAGATGAACCCCATGTCCTTGCAGAACTTGGCGAACTTGGCCATGTCGATCTTCGTCGGCATCTCAAAACTCCCCCGCGAAGTTCTTGGTCTGAACCCCGCGGTCACAAATGGTAGCCCGAACCGGGTCAGCGGTCCCCAACATGGAGCCGTGAGCCATCAGTGTGGTTCGGGTAAGAAAGCAAGGATTACACTACGTTTGCACGGGGGCAGATCAAGCAGCGGCGTGACGTGGGCAGCGCGAGGTAGGCCCGAATGCCTGCCGCACCATAATCAGACATTCCGTGCCATCACTTCTTCGGAGTCAGCACGGCGCGAATCACGTCGGCATACGCATTGAGCGTCATGACACTTCGCAACTGATACCCGTTCTTCTTGAGCGACTCGGCCGAGTAGTCCGAGAACTTCGCCGGGTTGCTGGGATGGACGCCGTCGGCAGCGAGAAGCGTCGGCACCTGGTAGCCGTCCTTTGTTGCATCGTCCTTGAACTGCGGCAAGGCGCCGTTCCAATCCTCCGGGCGGAGCTTCAAGATTTCCGCGTGGTAGTCGATCACGGGCAACTTCAGGTCGACTGCGATCTTGCGTTGCACCTCGGCGAACGCGGCGGCCTTCTTCTCGTTGCCCGCACGCGGCGGGATCGTCGTCAGGATCACCACGCTGCCGTTTTTCAGGCATTTCTCGATGAGCGCTCGCGTGCGTGTCTCGTATTCCTTGGCGTCGATCTGGTTCGTGTCATTGGTGCCGAACATCAGCACGATCGCTTCGGGGTTCAGCTTCTTGAGCCAGGTATCGACGTTCTCCTCGGCCCAGCGCGTCGTCTTGCCACTCTCGCTGCCATACGCCGGGCCACGCCACTTCGACCAGCAATCGTCGGCCATGTGCTTCTTGACCAGTTCCAGATTCTTGCCGAGCGGGTCGGCGAGGTTTTTCGGCGCGTAGGCCAGTGGCGACCAGAAGGCTTTCGTGGCTGTGATCGAGTCGCCGAAGAGTGCGAGCGTTCCGGGCTTGCCAGCGAACTTCGCGTGAACCTGCTTCATGGCATCGACCCACACCTGAGGTTCGTCTGCCCGTAACCCCGATGCGGTCACAACGAAAACCACCGTTGCAATTAAGGTGCGCATGACGGATCTCTCTGGTGCCTTGATACCGCTGTACGAGTGCGGTCGAAGGTAGAGAGTACACGACGTTTAAAGGGAATCACAGCGCCGCGGGAAATGTCGGTTCAATATCGGAACTCGGCACCGAAGCTCAGCATGTGGGCGAAGAAGTAGGTCGTGTTCCCGGAGAGCGTCGGGCTGAGCGTGAGTTGCTCCTGTGCCCGTCGCACGTTCCCCCAGTACAGCCCCGTGTAGCCGATTGTCAGTTTGGCGTGATCCGTCACGCGGTAGGCCAGCTTGAAGCCGCCTTCCGCCACGGTGCCGAAGTACGTCATCGGATCGTGAACGCTCGTCAGGATCAGCGGCACGGGCGGCGCTCCGGTGATCGTCGCCAACCGGTTGCGGTTGAAGTCCAGCTCGCTCACATTCGCACCGAGCGAAACCGCTCCCAGTCCTTGCAGCATCCAGCGTTTCCAGACGACCGTCGCCTGTACCCCGGCGTTCGCACCAAAGAAGTTGTTCCGCGTTCGGATGTTGTCGGCACCGGACACGGTCGCGGAGATTGGCGGCACCGTTCCCGTGGCCGTGAACTCCGCCCCGAGTTCGTCGTGCAGATACAGTTGCCGATATCCCATCAGGGCGTCGATGCGCCATCGCTCGCCCTGCCGCATCATCCGCCGCAAGTTCAGGTCGCCACCTGCGAACATCGTCTGTGCCGTGGTCGTAACGGTGCCGGTGGTCAGCCCCGGGAAGCCAACGTATGCCGGCACCTGAACCACCACCCCCGCGATCGACACGAACTGGGGCACGTTCACCACATTCGTTCCGTTACCCGCCCCGATAAGTTGATCGCTCGTGGAATAGAGCGAATAGAATCGGGCGGCCACGCCCGTGTTGTGCGAGGTATCGAACCACAACCCGCCCTCGGCACGCAAGCCACCGCGAAAATCACCGAGCATGTGCCTGCCGCCGAACAGGGACGACGTTCCGGCTTGCCCAATCGCCCCGGCGTTCCCCAACCCCGCAAGAGCCGGTCCCGTGGTCACCACCGGAACAACATTCACGGGACGAGTGGTTCCCAGAAGTACCTCGGCCCCGCCCCAGACTCGCCATTGCGGCGGCGGACACGAACCCGGCCCGAATACGAAATCTTCGAGTCGCGGAGTCGCAGCAGGATCGAACACATCCACTGGCTCGGGTGGGGTAGCGTTCTCAGTGTGATCGGCCTGCTGCACTGCCTGGTCTGGCATCGTCCTGGTGAACAAGGCTCCGTGAAATCCTTCGGCTTCGAGGCCGGCGGGGATCTGGGCACGAACACTACCGGCGGTTAACGCCATCCCGGCGACAGCGACGAGCAGATTCTTGAATATGCTCATGACTTTTCTCACGGGACACAGCTACGACTCCCCGTTGAGATCGACAGAATCCGCATGAGTGGTTTAATCGGAACGGGAGAAGTTGGAGAAATTGTGAAGCTGGGAAAGACGCGACGCGGATCAGTTGGGCTTGCACTTTGGGCGAGTTTTCGACATGTCACTCGGCGGTGGCAACCTGGGCGATTCCCCCAGATCATTCTCCCGCGGTGACCCGTGGCCGGTTTCCGAACGCATATCACTGTGTCGAGCACAATCGGCGTCATCTATGGCGGCGTTGCTGTGCAGCCGTTGGGCTTCGACACCGACGCAGCAATCCTCGCGGCCGGGCTGACCGGGATCGGCGGAATGCTTCCAGACCTGGATAGCGACTCTGGTGTCCCCGTGCGAGAAATGTTCGGACTTGCCGCAGCCGTGCTGCCGCTGATCCTGCTCCCTCGCCTGGTTCACGCGGGTATGACGCGCGAGGCGATCCTCGCTTCCATGTTGTTCGGCTACATCATCGTGCGCTACTTCGTCTCGCGGCTGTTCAAGAAACTGAGCGTGCACCGCGGAATGTACCACAGCATCCCGGCCATGCTGATCGCGGGGCTGGTAGTCTACCTGGCTTACCACTCTCCTGACCGTAGCGTCCGCATTCTGATGGCCGTGGGCGTCATGATTGGGTTCGCCTCACACCTGATTTTGGATGAGATCTATTCAGTGGATCTTCGTGGAGTGAAGATCGTGTTGAAGTCGTCGGCCGGCAGCGCGGTGAAACTCAGCTCCTCATCGCTCATCGCCACGGCAAGTTGCTACGCGATACTCGGCGGTCTGGGATACCTCGCATACAAGGACTACCTGCAGCCGCCGGACACGGACCCTGGAACGCCATCCGAACGACGACATAACCACCGCATGATGACTCGACTGCCCTCACCCAAACCTGAGTCTCAGCAATAGAGATGACGGGTTGCCGCAGGCAATCCACCCCGGGTCAATTCTGGGAACCGCCCAATTGTCGCACCGGGCGTCGGACGTTTCGCCTTGACCTACTGGACGGATCGCGTAAAAAGTGAGTGTCGGATCCGCGCGTTTAGCTCAGTTGGCTAGAGTACCACATTGACATTGTGGGGGTCACTGGTTCAAGTCCAGTAACGCGCACTCAACAGAAACGCCGCAAACCAAAGGGTTTGCGGCGTTTTGCATTGCCGGCTGCCTCGCCGTTCTCGACTTGGCGAAGGCACTGGCGCGGCCCAACCACAAAAAGTTCGACAAGTTGTTGTCGTTCGTGCGTACAAGTGGCGACGGCGACGGAGCATTCGTCCGCTTCGGTGTCTTGGCACAGAGATTGAAGAATCGGCGATTGCAGTTGATCCCCTCGGATGGCATTTTGGCAAGATTCTCACCAAAAGGCGACACGAGCGAGGGAAAGGACACCTCACCTTCACCCATGGGCGGGCCGACCGTACCATTGGGGTATGTTGCGTGAACTCGCCGTTCAGAACCTCGCCCTGATCGAAGATGTGCGCGTTGAGCTGCACCCGGGCTTTTGTGCCTGGACCGGCGAAACCGGGGCCGGGAAGTCGCTGCTGCTCGGGGCGCTCGGATTGCTGCTCGGGGAACGTGGCAACGCTGACCTCATCCGCACGGGAGCCGACGAACTCCGCGTCACGGGGCGATTCGATCTCAGCCGGCCGGAACAGCGAGCCGTCGCAGCCGAGATTCTTCAGTCACCTATCGAAGACGATAACCTCATCCTCACGCGGCGGCTGTCTCGCTCCGGGCGAAGTTCCGCACTCGTGAACGAGATTCCTGTCGCCGTTGCCACGCTGAAACGGATCGGCGAAATGCTCGTCGATGTCCACGGGCAGCGCGAAAGCTACTCGCTGCTTCAGCCAGCGTACCAGTTGGAACTGCTCGATGCATTCGGGCGGCTCGGTGAACAGCGGAAGAAATACGAAGCCGCCGCCGAGATCGTGCGTGGGTTACGCCGCAAGTTCAAGGAACTCTCCGACGCTCGCGCCACACGGCAACGCGAACTCTCGCTGGTGCGATTCGAGCGCGAAGACATTGACAACGCGAAACTCCAGGCGAACGAACTTCCGGCGCTCTCGAAAGAACGCGACACGCTGGTTCACGCCCAGAGTCTGGCGCAATTCACCGGCACAGTTGCGGCACGGCTTGGCGACGACGACGGCGCGGTGAGTCAGGTTCTCGGCAAGCTCATCAAGGAGGCGAACCGCTGGGCCAACCTTGATCCGAAGTTGCAGGAAGTGAGCCAGCGGCTCGAAGCCTTGCGGCCCGAAGTGGACGATCTCGCCGACACGTGCCGCGACCTTTCAGAACGATTCGAGGCCGACCCCGACCGGCTGGAAGAAGTCGAGACCCGCATCGGGTTCCTCAAGAAGATTCAGTCACGCTACGGCAAGACGCCCGACGAACTGATCGAGTACCGCAGTACGCTCGACGCCAAGGAACAATTGCTTCAGAAGGAAGAGGATGACCTCGCGGGGATCGATGGCGAACTACGCGTGGCGTGGGGTGATCTGAAGAAAGCCGCCACGACGCTGAGCACGGCACGCGGGAAGGTCGCGAAGAAGCTCGCGGCCGAAGCCCAGAAGCACCTCGTCGATCTGCACATGCCCCTCGCGAAGCTCGAAGCGGTGATTGAGGTGCTGGCGCTGCCCACCGACCCGATGGCCGGCGAAGTGCCCGCGTCGGGCATCGACCAACTTGAACTGATGCTGATGGCGAACCCGGGCGAGCCGTCGCGCCCGTTGCGGAAAGTGGCGAGCGGCGGCGAGATGTCGCGAACCATGCTCGCGCTGAAGACAGTCCTCTCGGCACACGATCCGGTTCGCACGCTGGTCGTGTTCGACGAGATCGACGCGAACGTCGGCGGTCGCATTGGCGACGTGTTGGGCCAAAAACTCGCCGCACTCGGGGCATCACATCAGGTGCTCTGCGTGACGCACTTGCCGCAGGTCGCGAGTTACGCGGCACATCAGTGGACGATCCGCAAAACCACGACGGCGAAGAAGACCGCCACGACGATCACCGCGCTGACAACGGAAGAATCGCGCGTGGAGGAACTGGCGATGATGCTTCGCGGCGAATCGCGAAGCGAAACAACCCGCAAGGAAGCCGCCGAGATGCTTCACGCGGCCGAGAAGCAACGTGGACGGTAATCGCAGGCACGCAGGAGTTGTGTGTGCAAACGCTCTCGATCAAGAAGAAGAAGCGGATCTATGCCATCAGCTTCTCACCGAGCGGTGAGGAACTCGCGGCGGTTTGTGGCGATCACTTGATCCGAGTGTGGGATCTCGCCACCGGGGCCGTTCGCCATTCCGCGCCCATCGAAGAAACCTCCTCGGGATTCGAACTCACATATCTGGCCGAAAACCGAATTGCTTTTGGTGGTGTGGGCCTCCAGTGCTGGGATCTCGCGACCGACACGTGGCACATGATTACCCCTGGTAGTCCGGGCGGCCGCCGTCTCAGAACGTCACCGGGTGGGGAGTATCTGGCCGAGGTGAATCAGACTCGCTCGACTGACTGGTCTGCTGGGGTTGGTCTTCTCATTCGCAGAACCGAAGACTGGGACTTGCTCCCGGATATGCCGTCCTCGAACTTCACGACCGGCGGGGTGGCATTCAGCCGCGATGGAGAGTTGCTCGCGACTGGGCACATGGCAAATGTCGGCGAGCGAATCCGACGCATCGGCATGCTCGGCAATCTTGAGTATGCAGTGAACGATTACGAGTATCTCGTTCACGTTCGCCGATTCCCCTCTGGCGACATCGTTCACACGATCGACGGCTGGCAGCAGGCGGTGGCGCACCTCGCGTTCTCGCCCGATGGTCGCGTTCTTGCGGGAACGGCTGGCCCACGGTTACGCATCTGGGATCTCGAAGCCCGTCGCGAAGTCGCGTTGCACAAGCGAGGCACGAAACACTTCCAGGGGCTATCGTTCACGGCCGATGGCCGATACATTGCGACGGTCAGCAACGACGAAACGGTTCGCATCTGGGACACGAGAAGTTGGGCTGAACACACCACCTTCACCTGGCAGATCGGCAGGTTGCTGAACATTTCCTTCGCACCCGATGGGCTCCGCATCGCGGCTGGCAGCGACAAAGGGCAGATCGTGATCTGGGACGCCGAGTGACCGAATTGGCCTGTTCCCTTCAACTCTGGCGCGCGGTATGCTCGCAGGTGCCGTCTTCACACCTCGCCCGACGGAGTAACCTCAATGACTGATCTTCCGATTGATGAAACCCGCCGCGAATTCCTTCAGGCTGGCGTCGCCGCGACAGCTGCAGTTGCGCTACAAGCGGGCAACGCGACCGCAGAGGACAAGAAACCTGGGGAGGGCATCCCCACACGGCCGCTCGGCAAGACCGGCGTTAATGTCTCAATCCTTTGCCTCGGTGGCTGGCACATCGGTGACGTCAAGGATAAGGACGAAGCCGTCAAGATCATGCACACCGCGATCGACGAGGGCGTGACGTTCTTCGACAACTGCTGGGACTACCACGACGGCGGCAGCGAAGAGATCATGGGGAAGGCTCTCGCCGCGGATAGCGGGAAGTGGCGGAAAAAAGTGTTCCTCATGACCAAGGTCTGCTCCCGCAAGGGACCGGAGGTCCGCAAGCAGATCGACGAGAGTCTCAAACGGCTTCAGACGGATGTCATCGACCTGATGCAGATGCATGAGATCAACTGGGACAACGACCCGGAATGGGTGGTCGAACAGGGCGGTCTCGGCGAGTTGCTGAAGATGCAGAAAGAAGGGAAGGTGCGGTTCGTGGGGTTCACCGGTCACAAGTCACCACACATTCACCTGAAGATGATGCCGGTCCATAAGTGGGATACGGTGCAGTACCCGATCAACGTGTGCGACCACTTTTACCGCAGCTTCGCGCAGCAGGTCATCCCGGCAGCAAAGAAACACGGTACGGCCGTGATCGGCATGAAGAGTCTCGGCGGCGGGAAGGGGAAGATCGTGAAGGACGGCGTGGCGACGGCCGAGGAGTGCATCCGTTTCGCGCTGTCGCAGGATGTCGCGTCGGTGGTCAGTGGAATGGATTCGATGGAGGTGCTGAAGAAGAACATCGCCATCGCGCGTAACTTCAAGCCAATCGAAGGCGACGAACTCCAGAAGTTGCTCGCGAAGGTGAAACCGCATGCAGGTGATGGCCGCCACGAGCGGTTCAAATCGACCATTGATTTCGACGGTCCTTTTCACCGCAAGCAGCACGGGTTCGAGTAACGCTTCTCACTCTTGTGGGGAGACCATCCAGGGTAAGTGGTCCTTCGCCGCAGACGCTGGCTACTGGTTCCAGTGTGGATAAAGTTCCGGGTAGGGAGGGGGAGGCTCCTGCCGAGCCACAGGCATAAGCTCGGCAGGAGCCTCGCCCGCCTCGTCCTCCCGTATGGAAGCATTATCCACACTGGAACCAGTAACTTAAGTGCTATCCGCCATTCTTGGGAAGCATTGCAGCGTTTCTGGTGGGGCAGGCATTCTTGCCTGCCGGTCACAGCTTGGGCAGGCAAGAATGCCTGCCCCACCAATACCAACCACCACAAGAATGACGGAGAACCGAATGAAGTCACCACAGACCCCGCAACACCGGAGTCCCCGGCATAATCGGAGCAGAGAAGAGGAAGTGCCGCCCACGGGCGCACATCTTCACGAATGCTCTGCTGCGAAAAAACCCGAGATACTTGAATCGATCAAGGTGTTTTCGAGGGAAATGGTGTTCTATCTTAACTGTTGTTGTGACTCGTGCCTCGCGACCATTGACCGCTCATGTCGAAGCTACCCAGCGCGTTCCTTGTCGTCCGTCGGGACGAGGGGTTCGGTGACGTTTACCCGCTGCAACTCGGCACGCGGTATAAGCTGGGCCGCGCGCCGACGAACAAACTGACCCTTCAGGATGATTTGTGCAGCAGGGAACACGCCGAGGTGTTTCCCGATGGCGATGGCTGGTCGGTCCGAGATCTGGGCAGCCTGAACGGGACACACGTCAACGGCGAACAGGTCAGAACCGAGCGATCGCTGCGACCGCTGGACGAAGTGCGAGTTGGCCGGACACGTATGGTGTTCGTCGAAGAACTCTCACAACTTCCGAACAACTACGGAGATGTGCAGAGGGTCGACAAGGCAGACGGACTGGAAATTCGCAAGCGACTAACTCAGACACGCTACCAACCTGAACCCACAATCCAGGCCGACGAGGACACACTCACCGATCAGCAGCGTGTCCCGCCTGCTGCGGCGGTATCCGTGCTGTACCGCCTTGCGCTCGACATGGCCGGGGCGACGAACCCCACGGAGTTGTGCGAACTGGTCGTGGATGCGATCTTCCGGGCGACGCCCGCCGAGGTGGTCGCTGTACTGTCACTCAAAGAGGGGAAAGACCCGGAACCCGTGGTCTATCGCACCCGCGGAATCAGCACCAAGACGTACCACAAAGTTTCGACGTTCGTCAGTCATGAGGTACTCGACACGAAACAGGCCGTGCTCGCCGCGAACATCGCCGAGAACACGACCCTGAAGAACCGCGATAGCCTGTCGGAACTGAAGATCGCCAGCCTGATCTGTGCCCCGGTGATTTTCGGGGATCAATTCCTCGGGCTGCTGCACCTTTATCGAGCGAATCCAAGTGGTCCCCTGAACTCCGACGATCTGGAGTTCACGCTGGCAGTCGCCCGGCAACTCGGGACAGTCTGGCATCGCCTCCGACGGCAAAACTCGCTCTCGGTCGAGGTCCGCACACTCAAGGATCTTCTCCGGGTCGAATCGGAGTTGGTCGGCGAGAGTCCCGCGTTGACTGCCGTCGTTTCGCAGGTGGGTCGCGTTGCCGAGACGAAAGCCACCGTGCTGATTCGCGGCGAATCAGGCAGCGGGAAGGAACTCGTCGCCCGTGCGATCCATCAGAGCAGCCCGCGACGGGATCATCCCTTCGTGTGCCTGAACTGCGCGGCCCTCACGGAATCACTGCTCGAAAGCGAACTCTTTGGGCACGAAAAGGGGTCGTTCACGGGGGCGACCGAGCGGATGATCGGGAAGTTCGAGGCGGCAGATCAGGGGACGATCTTCCTCGATGAAATCGGCGAGATGCCGCTCTCGACACAGGCCAAGTTCCTTCGCGTTCTCGAAGGCCATCCGTTCGAGCGGGTCGGCGGGAACGTCGCGATCAAGGCCGATGTGCGTGTTGTCGCTGCCACGAATCGTCCACTCGAAGACGCGGTGCGAGCCGGCACATTCCGCCGCGATCTGTTCTTCCGGCTTCAGGTGGTGCAACTTGAAGTTCCGCCGTTGCGGGACCGACCGACCGACGTGCCCATCCTGGTTGAACACTTCCTGAAGCGCTTCGTGTGGGAAACCGGGCGCAAGATCCGTGGCTTCACCCCGGCGGCGATGGAGAAACTCCAGGGATATCGCTGGCCGGGCAACGTGCGAGAATTGAAGAACGTCATCGAGCGTGCCGTGGCGCTCGGCTCTGGGCCGTTGATCGACGCCCCGGAAATCTGGCTTTCAGAACTTGATCTGAGTGCTCTGCACGTCCCAATCCCGAAGCCTGTGTTCCGCTTGATCTCGCTGGAAGAGGTGGAGAAGGAGCACATCATCGAAACGCTGAAACATACCGATTGGAACAAGTCGCAAGCGGCCGCGATTCTCGGGATCGAACGCTCAACCCTCGACCGAAAGATCAAGGCTTACGGCTTGGTGAAGTAGTGTTGCGGAGCGAAGTCGTGTCAAAGTACCACGTGCCACGCTGCCTGACGATCGCGCTACCGACAATCTTCGTCACCGGTGGGGTGTTCTGCCTCGTGTTTTACTGGCCTTGGATCACGCGACCGTCCGTCGGTCCTCCACGCCATGCGTTACCTCACAGTATTGAGGGGCGGTCAATCGACTCTCTCGCCGGATTCGACGCGCAGTTCATCGGCCACAGTCAAGAAGTGATCACCACGCAATTCGGCCCACCGACTACAAAGTTCTCAGGCCACTACGGGAACCCACCCCTTGATTACCGGCGGACTTACCCCGAAGCTCACACTCATGTCTACACAACTCCTGCAGGCAGTCTCTACCTTTCGTTTTGCCAGCAGCGCGGAAGGTGGGTGTGCTTCGCGGCCAACTGGCTTCCAGAAGGTGCGGTCTTCTGATCTTCGCGTCACGGCTAGCCTTTAGCTTGTCGCAACCGCTCGACGAATTTCACCATGTCGCCGGGCATGGGCATGTCCCAGTGCATCGCCGCTTGCGTGGCGGGGTGCGTGAACCCCAGTTCGGTCGCGTGCAGTGCCAGCCGTGGGGCACCGCTCTTGTCGTCGAACGTCGTGCCGTCACGCTTCTTCACATACACCTTGTCGCCACATACCGGATGGCCCGACTCTGACAGGTGAATGCGGATCTGGTGCGTGCGACCCGTTTCGAGTCGGCACGATAACAACGTGTAGCCCGTGAACCGTTCCTCAACCGAGATGTGCGTGGTTGCAACCTTCCCCCCGGCGTCGGGCTGATTCGTGCTTCCGCGTCGGCCATCGCCGCGATCGGGGATGAGCGTCGTTGTGATCGTGCGCGGCGACAACATCCCCGGCACCACGGTGAGATAGCGGCGGATGACGGTGTGCTGGCGGAACTGCAAGCCGAGTTCGCGTTCGGCAAGCACCGAGCGGGCGAACACCACGAGACCGCTGGTTTCCTTGTCGAGCCGGTGAACGATCCGCAACCGCTGCAAGTCGTGCGACGACCGGTTGAGTTGTTTCGCGACGGCCCACTGCGTCAGGTCTTCGAGGGTTGGGTCGAGTTCGCGGCGTTCTTCGGACCATTCCAGTTCCGCCGGGTGTCGCACCGTGTTCACGCCCGCCGGCTTCTCGACAACAACAACGTGTTCATCGAGGTGGCGGATCACAAGTCGATCCCGGTGCGCAACGCGGGGGAGTGGCTTGGGGTGTTCGAGCAGCACAACGACTTCATCTTCCTTCACGCGCCGGGCGTCGTCGGAGCAGATTGCATCACCGACCTTCACGCGGCGTGCGGCGATGAGCTTGCGAACGTCGTTCCACGATGGCCCACCGAGCCGCGAACGCAGCACCTTGGCGAGCGTGTGGCCGGCTTCTTGAGGCGAAACGGTGAACGGCGGAAGGGAGGCAGTCATGGGTTACTTTTTCAGGAACAGGATGGCGAGTTGGATCGCGAGGGTGAGGAGCGAACCGCCGAATAACAGCCCGACCTGGAACACTTGCCGCGCACTCTCGTCACGCCACTTCTTCAACTCGGCGATCTGCTCCTGGAGCACCCCGAGTTGAACGAGCACGGCCGGGATGTCGAGGCATCCAGCGTCGCTTCAAGCTTGGTCAAGCGGTCGCGGATCTCCAAAAGGTTTGCACGCCGAACCTCGTCCTTGATCCCGTCCAGGTGGCTAATCAATTTGTTCAATTCAATCTGGTGATCCCGAACAGCCTCCGTGAGCGATTTCGCAGCCATCTCAATCCTCCAGCGGGCTGATGAGTTCGTTTACCCTACGCATTTGCCGGTGAGTCCTTTGTTGGAGCACGTCGTTCCACAGTTGAACCAACCGGTATTCGCGGATGTCGGCCGGAACGAGTTGGTTCGGCGTGTACCACTGACCCCGCTTGTAGTCCTCATCCTTGAGGTCCAGCCCGATGGTTGGCTCGCCGCCGAGTCCGGCCTTCAGGTGCCACCGGACGGTGGCCTGGCTATCCGCATCGGTGTCGCGAGAAGCCAGAAAGTCGGCGGCCGCGTCCCATGATGCGAATGAGGTCAACGCGGTCTTTCAACCCTTCTTCAACTTGCTTCTCAACCTTCATTTTTTGCCCTCCTCGGGTGCCTCTTCATCATCCTCTTCGGCTTCGCCGAAGTCCATGTCGGACCAGTCGTCGTCGGGGTCGGGGATGTCCATGTACGCGCTGCAGTGTGGGCAGGTCTCGGTCGTCCCCATCGAAGTCGCGGGCCAATCCGAGGCTCGGCCACATTCCTCGCACTCAGCCGAGATGGTCCCTGTGCGGTTCGCACGCCTGTCGCGGATCGCCTGGAGCTTTCCTCTCGTGATCACCGACCCCAGGAACTTGTTTGCTTCTTCGGCCTTGGTGGCATCCAGAATGCGAATGTGGAACTCGTCCGGCTCCACCATGTCGGTCACGCCCGTGATGAGTTGCGACTCGGCCTTGGGCGGCGGCACGATCACTTCCGCCTCGATGCCTTCACCGGCAAGCAGTTTCACGGCCGCCTCGGCCATCGGAAGGCTCTCTGCTACGAACACGGTCGATGGATCTTCTTCTGCCATCGTCATTCTCCTGTTAGGTGGATCTGCCACGTGTCGCGAGCGGGTTTCTGGCGTCGTGTTTTGTAACTGGTCGGGTTCGCCTCTCATCCGCGTGCTTCGATGCTGGTTTACTCCATCTACTCGCAAGTTCAGGAGCGCGGGCAACAAAGTCATTCTACTTCCGATACCGGAGCCTCCTCCATTTCAGAGAGTCATTCATCGAGGTCTTCGTCCCTTCACGGGTCGAGTGTCTCAGCTGGTCCCTGATCAATGCGGAAGCAGGTGAATAGGTTAGCAACGCACGCCCGGGTGCCGTCCGAGTACCCGCAATTTCCCAACTTAACCAAGGGGGTTTCATGTACAAGCTCTCCGCGCTGAGCCTTTGCACAGTTCTGGTGTGTTCCAGTTTGTCAGTCGCGCAACCGGTGCGCAAGCCCGACGACAAGGGTGCCCCGCCATTCAAAGTGCTGAAAGAAGGCGAGAACCCGCCGCTCGATGCGTACGACAATTTCGTGATCGGGCCGAAGTACGTGACGGCACCGGAACGCGCGAAGGTCAAGGACATCCCCGAAGGGAAGGTTGAGCAGTTCGAGATCGATTCGAAGGAAACCAAGCTCTTCAATCCCGGGATTGCTCGCAAGGTGTTCGGCAAAGTGGACCCGAGCAACCCGAAGACGCTGATCGTCGAGACGCACAACATCGACTACAAGCGCAAGATCGGAGTTTACATTCCCGCGGGTTACAAGGAAGGGACCGAAGCGCCGTTCATGGTCGTTCACGACGGCCCCGGCCATGCCAACGGTTACAAGACGATTCTTGACAACCTGATCGCCCAGAAGCGGATTCCGCCGATCGTCCTCATCTCGATCCAAAATGGCGGCGGTGACGCCCAGGGACACGAACGCGGCAAAGAATATGACAACATGAACGGCGACTACGCCACATACATCGAGGACGAAGTGCTGCCGCGGGTCGAGAAAACCTGCAAGGTGAAGCTGACCAAAGACCCTGACGGCCGTGCGGCGATGGGGTGCAGCTCCGGCGGTTCGTGCGCGCTCATTATGGCGTGGTTCCGCAACGACCTGTACCACCGCGTGCTGACGACCTCGGGCACGTTCGTGAACCAGGCGTGGCCGTTCGACCCCAAGTTCCCCGACGGCGCGTGGGGCTTTCACGAGACGCTCATCCCCAAGGAACCGAAGAAGTCGATCCGCCTGTTCATCCAGGTCGGCGACCGGGACCTGCTCAACCCGAACGTGATGCGCGACGAGATGCACGACTGGGTGGAGGCCAACCACCGCATGGCGAAGGTGCTGAAGGAGAAGGGGTACGAGTACCAGTACCTGTTCTGTCAGGGGTCCGGCCACTGCGACGGCAAAGCCCAGGGGCAGTTCCTGCCGCACGCCATCGAATGGGTCTGGAAGGGCTACGGGGAGAAGAAGGGGAAGTAGTTTCAGTTCCGCTTCCCCTGTCAGCGCTGCTGCGACTTCCGACCGGTAGTTAGCCGGTCGGTTTCACTGGCGCGGCCCCGCGTTCCATTGAGGCGCCCGCCGACTGCCAATGACTTTGCCTGCGTACTCGTGCCGATCACGTCGCCGAAGACCGTGCTGAGGTTAATCCTGTCGCTGCGGTGGAGGGGAGGCCGTCGTCCACGGTCGGGGGAACCGGATCGACCCCCAGCTGGGGTAGAAGCATGGGTACCCGGCGTCGGTACGCAGCGTATTCCGGGTGGGCCGCGATCAGATCCCCCTCCTCCCAGCGGATCGCCGCCAGAATGTATGCTGTCATCCCGACCGCGAATAGCAGGTGGGCGGCAGTCATCGTCGGGGCGGCCCAGAACACCATCAACCAGCCGACATACAGCGGGTGTCGGACCAGTCGATACGGCCCGGGGGTATTGAAACGGAGTGGCGTGTACCTGTCCCCACGGAACGCCATCCACACCTGTCGCAAGCCGAACAGATCGAAATGGTTAATGAGGAACGTGGTGCTGAGTACCGTCAACCATCCAGTGACGAACACCGCAAACACGGCCATCCGCGCCGCCTCGCCCGGCAAATCCCAGATGACACCACCGAGGGGCTGCCACTGCCAGAACAGGACGAACAGTGCGGCGCTCGACAGCAGCACGTAGGTGCTCCGTTCCGCCGGTTCGGGGACAAACCGAGTGAGCCACCGTTTGAACCCTGGTCGGGCCATCCCACTGTGCTGCACTGCGAAGAGCACCAGCAGTCCGCCGTCGATCACCAGGGCAGCGGCGAGCGAACCTTGCGCGGGGTCGTCCAGCCGGGTCGGGGTAAGGAACCCGCCGATGAACCCGACGGCGTAAAGTAGCGCCACCAGGGACACGGTGTAGCACAGGATACCGTACGTCAAGAGTAGGAGCCGGTGGATCATGACAGGTCTCCGTTCATCAGGTGAAGGTGCAACGGTTCCGCTCGCCCCGCAAGGCGTCGGGAGTGACGATGCTGCGCGGAAGTCGGCCCGCCCGAATGTCGCGTGCTAGAAAAAGCACGACCGTTCGTTGCTGGGCCGGTGCTTGATTGTTACGACCGTTCGTGCTATTGTCAAGTCATGAACACTCCTTCAACGCAAAAAAATCACCCACTCGGCGACGAGTCCCGCCCCTCGAAAGGGCAGGCCAGCCGTGCCACCATCCTGCTGACCGCTGCGAAGCTGGCCACGACCAGGGGGTTGGATGGGCTGTCGATCGGGGATCTGGCGGCCGAGGTCGGGATGAGCAAGAGTGGCCTCTACGCGCACTTCAAGTCCAAGGAAGAACTGGAGGTGGCAACTATCGAAACGGCCGCCGGGATTTTTGAGAGTGAGGTGCTCCGACCAGCGGTGGGGGCGCAGGCGGGAACGGAGCGACTCTGTGCTCTGGTCGATGCGTTCCTTTCCCATCTGGAACGCCGCGTGTTTCCGGGCGGGTGCTTCTTCGCGGCAGTCGCCTCGGAACTCGACACGCGCCCCGGTCCGGCGCGGGACCGAGTCCTCGCGGTGTTGGAGAGGTGGCTTTCCTTATTCCAGCAGTGCATCCTGGACGCGCAGGCCCGCGGAGAACTGGATCCCAAAGCGGAAGTTGCACAAGTGGCTTTTGAGGTTCAGGCCATGCTTTTGGCTGGAAACTTCCAATTCGTCATGACGAACGACCCGATTCGGCTGGTCCAAGCGCGCAAGGGCGTTGAGCATGTGTTAGCACGGCTCGCGGTCAACGGGGGACCGAAGAAGAAACGATCAACGCACAGGTCGTCGTGACTTTTCCACAAGAACCTCGGCCCTTCCCCATCAGCCCGGAGAAAATCCAAAACACGTGTTGAAGCCGCCGACTACTGCCGATATAGTTTACTAGGAAACTAAATTCGCCTGGTGTCGCACCATGTTGACCGAACCCAGCCCACTCGACGCCCACCTCGGTTTCTGGCTCCGCTTCGTCTCCAACCACGTGTCCCACGCCTTCAGTCAGAAGGTCGAGGGCCAGGGGGTGACGGTCGCTGAGTGGGTGGTGCTCCGTCAACTGCTCGCCTCGGGGCCCGTCGCTCCGAGTGGCATTGCCGAGGCGCTCGGGATGACCCGCGGTGCCATCTCCAAGCTCGTCGATCGCCTACTGATCAAGAAGTTGGTGACTCGGGTGACCGGGACGGAAGACAAGCGATTCCAGACGGTTTCGCTCACAGCCGCCGGAAGGAAGCTCGTGCCGAAGCTCGCAGCTCTCGCGGACCAGAACGACGCCGAGTTCTTCGGCCATCTGTCGGATGAGAAGCGGAATGCCCTGGTGGAGTCGATGAAGGAGATCGTGCGTCGGCACGGGCTGAAGGACATCCCAACCCAGTAACCGAGGAGAAGATGATGGAGGCAGTTGCCGTGATGAAGGAGTGCAAGGAGTTGTCCCTCCTGGGGAAGATCCCGTTCTCCGAGGTCGTCCGCCGGTTGCACGAGGCCGGTGTCGAGCGGTACCACGTAGACCTTACTCGGGACGAGACGACCTACTACCTGCCGTGCGGGGAATCACACGTGTTTGCCACCGGTGCCCCGCGTGAACCCATCACCGAGTCGTTCGATGCTGCGGCCGTGGAGGGGGCCGTGCGGGCCAGCCAGCGCGGTGAGATCATCTTCCCCGAGTTCCTCCGCCGGATCGTGGCGGCCGGGTGCGTCGGGTACTTCACCCAGATCACCGGGCGGAGAGTGCAGTATGTCGGACGGACTGGCGACATGCATGTCGAACCATTTCCGCCGGCTTAGGACGTGCCGGTGACGGGACTCTGTTCGTGCTACTTGTCCGTGTTCTTCTTCTCAGACGCGGGCTGACGGAACAGCAGTTGGGCGAAGTGGTAGAGGTCGCTCTTCCACACCTTGAAGTCGTGCCCGCCGCCGGGGATGACGCGGTACTCGTGCGGAACCTTGTTCTCGTCGAGCATCTTGTGGACGCCCTCGCTGATCCGGAACAGCCCGTCCTTGTCGCCGCACGCGACGTACAGCAGCTTTAACTTCTTGGCCGCTTCCGCGTGATCCTTGATGAGGTCGGCAGGGCGCTTGGTGTTCGGGGCCGATGAGAACCCGCCCACCCAGGCGAATGTGTCGAGGTTGCCGAGGCCGAAGTTGAGCGACTGCCCGCCGCCCATCGACAGCCCGGCGATGGCCCGCGACTCGCGGTCGGCATTCGCCGAATACGTCTTCTCGACGAACGGGATCAGGTCGGTGATCAGTTCCTTCTCGAATGCGGCAAACGCCGGCGACTGCTTGGGGATTGGATCTCGTGCGGTCAGGTCTTTGGACGCCCGGCCGTTCGGCAGAACGACAATCATCGGCACCGCCTTCTTGTCGGCATACAAGTTGTCCATGATCACGTCGGGCGCTCCGCCTCGTGCCCACTCGTTCTCGTCGCCGCCAATGCCGTGCAGCAGGTAAAGGACCGGGTACTTGGTCTCCTTGGAGTACCCCGGTGGGGTGTAAACGCGGGCCTTCCGCTTGATGCCGACCGTCGCTGAGTCATACTCGACCGTCTCCAGTTTGCCACGCTCGATGCCGTCCCGCTTCTTATCGTAATCCTTCGGCGGGTTGGGGAACTTCTCCGCCTTCCCGTCGACCTTCGCTCCGCCCGGTTGGGTCAACGCGAACGCGAACGGTTGCGAGATCAGTGCGCACGCTGCGACGACCAGGATTCGGTTGCTCATGATTCGTCCTTGGGAGTGATCTCGGTCTAGGATCTGTGCGGTTTCTTCCCCGGTCGCCGTTGCTGCGTCTTCCTCCCCGGCCGATAGCCCGTTTTCGGCGGCTCCGCCCCTCGTTCGCCGGGCACCTCTCCCTTCGCTGGGTTTGCGACGGTGTGGTAATGGTCGCCCCGGAGGGATTCGTTCGCCTGCCTGCGTTTGGCCTCGATTGCTTCCTTCGGCGGGTTCGCCGGAATCAGCCCCTCGCAACCGCCGATGAGATCGGCGCGACCCGCCTCGATCAGCGCCTCGCGAACCGTGAAGTAGTTCTCCGGCTTGAAGAACTGCATCAGCGCACGCTGCATCTTCCTATCCTTGATGCTCTTTTTGACCGTAACCTCTTTGTTGGTAAACGGATCAATCCCAGTCCAGTAAAGACATGTGGCGATGTCGAACGGAGCGGGGATGAAGTCCTGCACCTGATCGGGGCGGTAGCCATTGCGCTTCAGGTACAGGGCGAGGTCGATCATCTCGGGGAGGTCGCTTCCCGGGTGGCTCGCGATGAAGTACGGGATGATCTGCTGGCGCGGCTTGCCGCCTTCGGCCGATGCTGCCTGAAACTGTTCCGCGAACACGCCGAAGTTATCCACGCTCGGTTTCTTCATCAGTTCGAGCACCTTCGGGCTGGTGTGCTCGGGTGCGACCTTGAGCCGGCCGCCGGTGTGGTGTTCCGCCAGTTCGCGGACGTATTCTTGCGACAACTGCGCCAGATCCATCCGGATACCCGACGACACAAGCACTTTCTTGATGCCATCGACCTCGCGAACCTCCTTCATCAACTCGATGAGCGGGCCGTGATCGGTGCCGAGTAGCTTGCAGATCGTGGGGTGAACGCACGAGAGCCGCTTGCACTTCGCTTCCACCTCGGGTCGCGTGCAGCGCATCGTATACATGTTCGCGGTTGCGCCGCCGATGTCCGACACGACGCCCTTGAAGTCCGGGTCGGCCGCGAGTTTCTCGACTTCCTTGAGGATGGATTCCTGTGAGCGGTTCTGGATGATCCGTCCCTGGTGAGCGGTGATCGAACAGAACGTGCACCCGCCGAAACACCCCCGCATGATCGTGACCGAATCCTTGATCATCTCGTGTGCGGGGATCGGCTCCGTATAGCTCGGGTGCGGTCGCCGCGTGTACGGCAGGTCGAAGACTGCGTCCATCTCGGGTTGCGAGAGGGGCAGGGCAGGGGGTGTCTGCACGACGGCTTGCCGGTCGTGGAATTGCACCAGCGTCGCGGCGTTGAAGGGATTCGTGTTGGTGTGGATGATGCGGGTGGCCGTGACGAATGCGAGTTTGGCGTCGCGCACCGATTCAAATGACGGGATTTCGATGAAGGATGAAGGATGAAGGATGAAGGATGAATCAGATGCAGTCGGTTGGATTTCATTCATCCTTCCGCCTTCATCCTTCATCCTTTGTTGCAATTCCGCAGATTCGCGGGCACCCATGGCGTACGCCACGCCACGCAGATCACGCAGATCGCGCACGGTTTGTCCCGCAGCCATTCGCTTTGCGATCTCGACGATGTTCTTCTCACCCATGCCGTAGACGAGCAAATCGGCCTTGCTGTCCAGCACGATCGAACGCTTTACGGTGTCCGACCAGTAATCGTAATGTGCGAGCCGACGCAACGACGCTTCCACGCCGCCCGCGATGACGGGCACTCCGGGGAACGCTTCGCGTGCTCGCTGGCAATACACCAGTGTCGCGCGGTCGGGGCGAAGTCCGATGCGGCCGCCGGGGGAATAGGCGTCGTCGTTCCGCACCTTCTTGTTCGCGGTGTAATGGTTAATCAACGAGTCCATGTTCCCCGCGCTGACCGCGAAGAACAGCCGAGGCTTACCGAACTGTCGCCAAGCTTCGCACGACTTCCACGCGGGCTGGCTCAGGATCGCGACGCGGAACCCGGCTTCTTCGAGCACACGGTGCAGAATCGCCATCGCGAAGCTGGGGTGATCGATATAGGCATCGCCGGTCACGAACACGACATCGACCGCATCCCAACCGCGAGCCTGCATCTCTGCTGCTGTAGTCGGTGCGTGCGGGGATGCGTACCGCTCGTTCCACAACGGAAGCGACATGCGAGACGAGGACTTGGCGTTCGGGGTCGGCATAATCGCACGGTCTTTCGGCGGATCAAGGCGGCGTGCCTAATTATAGCAGGTGACCATCCCAGACAGAGAATTAACCACAGAGCCACAGAGGACACAGAGACTGAACCGAACACTGAGAAGAACCAGTATTTTTTACTCCTGGATTCGCTCGGTGTTTGGCTTCGTCTCTGTGCTCTCTGTGACTCTGTGGTTAATCCCGCTTCTGTCTTCCAATCTGTGTCGATCTGCGTAATCTGCGGATGAAACTCTTTGCGCCCTCTCTTGGAGCTGCCCGTGGAAGTGATCGAATATCGTGGCTGGAAGAACAACCTTCGCGTTGCGAATGCAGATGTCGAACTGATCGTGACGCTCGACGTGGGACCGCGCGTCATCTCGTACCGGTTGCCCGGCGGCGTCAACGTCATGAAGAATTACGACTCCATGATGGGTGGCACCGGCGAACCCGAATGGCAACTCCGCGGCGGGCACCGTTTCTGGATCGCCCCCGAAGACCTCACTCGCACGTACTTCCCCGATAATCGTCCCGTGAAGTGGGAAGCGATTGGCGACCTGGCAGTGCGATTCACACCGCCGCCCGAAACGGAATACGGCATTCAGAAGGTCATGGAACTGCAACTCGCCCAGCGAGGAACCCGCGTCGATGTTCGCTTGCAGGTCACGAATATCGGCAAGGAAGCAACGGAACTCGCCCCGTGGGGACCGACCGTCATGGCTCCGGGTGGCGTCGAGATCATCCCGCTTCCGCCGAAGAAGAACCACCCGGGTCACACCAGCAACGCCAAGTCGCCGGCCGACTATGCCCCGAATCAGGAACTGATCCTCTGGCCATACTTCGACTTTGCCGACACCCGCTGGGCGTTCGGGAAAAAGTACATCATGCTCCGGCAAGACGTGAACAAGGGGCCGACCAAGATCGGACTCGCTCACCGCATGGGCTGGGTCGGCTACCTGAACTCGGGCGTGCTGTTCGTGAAGCGGTTCGATTACCGGGAAGGTGCGGTCTACCCGGATCTCGGTACCCGTTATCAGACGTTCTCAAACGAGGACATGCTGGAAATGGAAACCGTCGGCGAGTTGGTCACGTTGCAACCGGGTCAGTCGGCAGAATTGATCGAATCGTGGGAACTGCACGGGAGCGTGCCACCGGTCCGAACCGAAACCGATGTGGATCGGGTGATCCTGCCACTGGTCGGTGGGTAAGTGTTTTGGCGAACCCGGAGTGTCAGCGACGGGGTGTGCTTCTTAAAGTCACCCCGTCGCTGACACTCCGTGAATTACTCGAATACGCCAAAGATTGGACTGAGTTGGTGTGCTTCTTAAAGTCACCCCGTCGCTGACACACCGGGTTCGCCAGATTTCACGCCGTAACCAAGCTGATGCGGTCGGGGTGGCCCACGCGGAAGACGCGCCGGAGCAATTCACGCAGCCCCGGTTCTTCCACGCGGTCGATCGCCTCATCAATGCTGATCCATGCCCGATCGCGTACACCACGCTCGGGCCAGTCATCCCGCGATTCAATCACTCGCATTACGTAGACAAGCACATGGTGTGCTGTGGAGAACTTATCGTAGACGTAGTTCCCGACCGGTTCGGGGTCGAGTGTGCCGACAAGGCCCGCTTCCTCCCAGGCTTCCATGAGGGCCGCCTGACCCGCTGTATGGCCCGGATCGATTAGCCCTTTCGGGAAAACCCATCTCCGGCCACTCCGGGAGGTTACCATGCAAACCCGGCCATTCAGGACGGGAATAACCCCGGATTGATTCACCCAAGATGTCATGCGGCACATGGGGACGCGAGGAGGGTTTGAACCACTGCTATTCCACCGCATCGGCCGCCAACGTCAAGTCTCTATTGTCAGGTTCTTCGAATCCACATGACTCAGCCTACCCCGGGGGCGTATCATCTCGTTCATCGTGCCTCCTCAGGTTTATCGTCGTCAGGTGCGTGTGCGGATATGGCCGACCCCCTTCTCAGCGTTCGCCAGGTGATGCAATCGGAACCTGTTCTGGTCCGTCCGGAGTGTCCTCTCCACGAGTCGATCAGACTCATGAACGATTGTCGCATCGGTGCCTTGATTGTGTCGCATCCCGACTGCACAATGGCGGGAATTTTCACGGAACGGGACCTTTTAAAGCGTGTGGTCAATGCTCCAGCAGGTTGGCACGATCAACCGGTCTCCGAGTGGATGACCGTGAACCCACACACCATCGGTCCCGATGAGGGCTGGGATGCCGCAGTCGAGAAGATGGATCGCTTGCGTGTTCGCCACCTTCCCGTGATCGAACGAGGACGTGTGATCGGGATTCTTTCCACACGGTTGCTCATGCGTCGGCGGACGGATTACCTGAATCAGCAGATCGAACAACGGACACGAGAACTGAGGCTGGCGAATGAAGAACTCCTCGCGCGGGACTCCGAGCAGTCGTACAACCTGCGCGCCGCCGGCCGCTTCCAGACGCGGTTGCTCCTTCCCAATACCCCACCGGTGTGGCCGGAACTTCGCTGGGGTCTGCATTATGCACCGCTCGATCACCTCGGAGGCGACTACTACGATATAGCGCATCCGGAGCCAGACCTGCTCGGATTCCTGATCGCTGATGCCAGTGGTCACAGCATCGCAGCAGCAATGGTCGCCATCATGAGCCGCACGGCATTTTCCAACGTCGCCAACCGGATGGCCTCGCCTGGTCAGGTTCTTACCGAGATGAACCACTGTCTCCAGGATCTCGCCGATGAGCGTTTCGTAACGGCGTTCTACGCCGTCTTCAATCGCCGAACGAGAGTTCTCACCTATGCCAACGCCGGGCATCCCTACCCATTCTGGTGGAGCGCGGGAAGCGGAAAAGTGCAAAACCTGGGGGCACAGGGATTCATGCTGGGGATCATGCCGGGGGAAGAGTATCGCGAGAAATCGGTTCAACTCGCGCCCGGCGATCGGCTCTGTTTCTATACCGATGGTCTGATCGAGGCACGCAACGAGATTGGCGAGGCCTTCGGGTCGGAACGGCTTCACGATTGCATCGCGACACACGGAGCCGAACCCGCGGAAGAGTTAACCGATCACATCATGAGCTGGCAACGGGCGTTTCGGGGGACGCAGGCACTCAGCGACGACGTGACTCTTGTTGTTGCTGAACTGAGCGCGGGATAGATAGCCCCGGCTTGAAGCCAACACGACCTTGCTGAACACCTCGATATGATACCCAGGAACGATCCGCTCACGGGCGAGGGCGACGGATGACCGACCAACCATCGCAGGCCGTGCAAGATTACCTGAAGGCGATCCACCGACTTGGAGGCGGCGATCATGTCGTTGAACCCAATCAAATCGCGGTCGCGCTGGGGGTGAAGGCACCGTCCGTGACCGGAATGTTGAAGCGCCTGGCCGAGGCGGGCTGGATCGTTTACACGCCCAAAGAGGGTGCGAGGCTCTCGGAGACGGGGCTTTCCGAAGCGCTGCGAGTGATCCGCCGCCATCGGCTCGTCGAACTGTTCCTGACGCGGGTGTTGGGGTTGGACTGGAGCGAGGTGGATGTCGAGGCCGAGGCACTTGAGCACGCGATCTCGCCCCGGCTCGAACAGGCGATCGCCGACCATCTCGGGGAACCCCTGGAGGATCCGCACGGGCACCCCATCCCTTCGCGCACCGGCGTACTTCGCCGGCGCGAACTTCGACGACTCTCAGAATTCCAGGCCGGGCAAACAGTAGTCATTCGCGAGGTGCAAGACGACAACCCCGCCCGGCTCAGGCACTGGCGCGAGCAGGGGTTCACTCCCGGTGTGACCGTTGACATTCTGACGTATGAGCAGTTGGACGACTTGTTTGAAGTGCGGGTTGGCGACCGATTGATCCGTTTGGGAAGTGAGGGGCTTTCCGGCCTGCGCGGAGAATTAGCGGTGCCCGATTCGTCTGGCGGAACAATTCGATCCTGAATTATTGTGAGCCGAGAGATAAAATTCGTCTTCTCCCTTAATGCCGAAAAATCCGGCAGTGTCCGTGCAGTCCCCCCGACGAATCGTTCCCCGAATGTTTGACGCCTTCAGTTCATGAATTACTGTTGCTTGCAGACGGTGGTGCTGAAACACACCTGTCCCGAACGTTCCCCCTCACCAACAACAACAAGAACGTGGAGGCTTTCGTGCTCCCCTCGATCATCACCTGTAACCTCGCAAGCCTCGCCATTGCCGCGCTGTATTACACCTGGCGCGATGTGTACTTGGTTCGTCAGCGCCGTCAAAAGACGACGAACCTCCACGAACGAGTCGCACACATGCTGTGGGTTGCAGCAAACCGCAACTGATTTGCGCGACACTGGATCGAATCACACCGGCCCGACTGGATTCAGTCGGGCCGTTTCGTTGGACGACTGGTTGCGGGCGACGCCAGAAAGTGGAAATCTGTTCATGTCACGCATGATTCGGACTTGGACTCGGAGATGAATTGTCGTCCGGAACCACATCGTACGTGCAGATCTTCCTGCGGGCACATCACTTAGTGAGTTCCTACAAGGCCTGAAATTGTTCTGATGAACTTCCGTCCAGACGACTCAAATGGTTCCGGGTCTGGAACGATTGGTTCCGGACGTGGGGTGGGTATCTTGCCCGGAACCAAATTCCAGCACGCGAGTTGCTTGACATTTTCCCCTTGTTGCGCCGTCCCGAAACGAACTCGCCTCGATCCCTCTGCTTCTTCTTGTTCCAAGTGCAGTGGCGGTTTGCTAAGCTAAAGAAGTGTTGGGAACGTCCATCGGGAGCGGGCATGGGCATCCAGGACCGCGACTATTACCGTGAGAGTTCCAGTTTCCTCGATGCCTGGAATCGGCAAGGGGTTACTGTCTGGCTGATTGTCATCACCTGCGGCGTGTTCTTCGGCCAGTATTTCCCCGGGAGTCCCCTTCTCTCGGTTGGAAGATACGTCCCCGAACTCGTCCAGGATGGCGAAGTGTGGCGACTGTTCACACCGATGTTCCTGCACGGCGGGATCTGGCACCTCTTCGTCAACATGCTCGTGCTGTACTTCGTCGGTAGCCGGCTCGAAGAGGTTTATGGTCGCGGGGAGTTCGTGACGCTCTACCTGGTTTCAGGTGTGTGCGCTCAACTCTTCTACTTTCTGGCCTGGCTCGGTGGCTACGCGCCGGGCAACCCTTCCATCGGCGCGAGCGGCGCGATCTCGGCAATCTTGGTGATCTACGCGTTTAACTTCCCGCATCAGCAAGTGCTTCTATACTTCGTGATCCCGATGCCGGTCTGGCTTCTGGTAGTTCTCTATATCGGGTGGGACATCCTCGGAGCGATGGGCGCACGCAATGCGCCGATCGCGTACTTCGTCCACATCGGTGGAGTCGTGTTCGGAGCGGTGTACTACCTGGCGGGGATACGATTGAGTGATGTGTTCCGGCGATCACCTCGCGCCGCAGGAGAACGGGTGATACCGCGACTGCGGATTGTCCCGGCAGACGCCGTTGAGGATACGCCACCCCCATCTCGCGCCGGAAACACAGGGCCATCGCGAACGCGAGAAAGTGGCGAACCGGTCGAGGATCACCTGGAGCAACGGCTCGATCTGGTTCTGGCGAAGGTGTCGAAACATGGCCAGGAGAGTCTGACAACCGAGGAACGTGAGATCCTGTTCAAAGCCAGCGAACTCTACAAGAAACGACGCAAGTAGACTTTCACACCCCGGCGATCGCGGGGATTGACTCGGTGGCCAACCCTTCCAGTGCAAGCACCTCGGCCACGATCTCGGTCCGCAGCACTTCTTCGAGTTCCGCCAGCGCACGTGCCGCAGGCATTCCGTCGATCACCCGGTGATCGAAGTGCAATCGCACATCGACAGTTCCATCTGGCTGAATTACTCCGCAGTTTAAACTCGTCGTCAGAGGGCAAATCAGGTTGGTCGCAGTGGCTCCCGCAGCACCGGTCAGGCTCACACCGAACGTCCCGAAGTTGCGAGCCTTGACCTTCCCGGACCAGGACGCGGCATACCACCAGAGTAATCGGCGGGCTGGGAGCGGCAGCCGTGAAAATCGCAACGACCGCCGAAAGAGATGAACCTCTTCCACCGGCTTCGTCTTCCATTCTTCCAGCTTCGCGACCAACTCCGAGAGCGGTCGCGTTTCAGGAGCACGCACGACGCCGAAGAAGACGGACGGTTCGCCTTGGTAGTCCCTCTCAACCGCAACCGAGGCGCTGCTGACATCGGCTTCCCAGAGATGCGGCCAGGGGAGGGGAAGGTACGCTCTGCGAAGCTCAGGACGACGAGCTGCGACGAGTGCCATCGCTTTCACAAATAGCAACGCCCACGCTGGCGGTGGGAGAGCGTGGCTTCGTGCCTCGACCAGCGGGGACAGATCCATCCGCCGCTCGAAGGTGATGATCGGCATCCGGCTGGAAGCGCGTAGAAGATCGCAGACGAGTTTCCTCGCGGGGGTTAGTGACTTCCATCGTCCGGAAACCGCCGGCATAATTGAATCCCTGATGGCTCTGCGTCGCGGTATGGTACACTCATTATATCCCGCCGGAGTTCGCATCTATGCTCCCTCGACTCCTCGCTACGCTTGCACTGCTCCTCGCGCATGACTCTCTTGCGTCGGCAACAGACGCTACCATATCGTTCGAGCGCGATGTGATGCCGGTGCTATCGCGTGCGGGATGTAACTCCGGGGCGTGCCATGGAAACCTGAACGGGAAGGGCGGGTTCAAGCTCACTCTCAAGGGCGAGGACCCTGCGACTGATCTCGCGGCGCTGACGCGAGACATGCTGGCTCGCCGGACCGATCCACACCATCCTGCCGAGAGTTTGATCCTGCTCAAGGGAACAGGCAAAGTTCCGCATGAGGGGGGCAGCCGCTTTTCACTGACGAGCACCGAATATGCCGCGGTTCACGCCTGGATTGCAAATGGGTGCTTACCCGACAAGCCCGGCGGCCCGACGCTCACACGCCTTGAAGTGACTCCCGCGGCCAAGATTCTGATCGAACCAGCCGACCGCTTCCAGGTCACGGCCACGGCTTACCTCTCGAACGGCACGAAACGCGATGTCACGCATCTTGCCGCGTTTGAGTTCACCACGGTCGGCATCGCCAGGATCACGCCAATGGGCGAAGTGATCCGCGAAGCGACCGGTGAAACGGTACTACTCGTGCGCTATCTGGCACAGGTTGCACCCGTGAGGATCGTGTTTCTCCCGGATCGCCCGATCCCGGAGATGGGCTCCATCCCCGTCAATAACCAGATCGACAAGCTCGTACTCGCGCAACTCCGCGAACTGCGACTGATGCCCGCCGATCTTGCACCAGATCACGTGTTCCTGCGGCGAGCATTCCTCGACACGCTCGGGATTCTCCCCACCCCGAGCGAGACAAGAGCGTTCCTGGCGGATGTCGATCCCAAGAAGCGCGAACGACTCATTGACGCCTTGCTCACACGACCGGAGTTCGCGGAATACTGGGCGCAAAAGTGGTCGGACTTGCTCCGGAACGAAGAGAAATCGCTCGACAAGAAGGGCGTCGCGGTGTTCTACCGCTGGATCGCGGCGCAGATTGCGGCCGACCGGCCGCTGAACGAATTCGCTCGCGAGATCCTGGCAGCCAGCGGCAGCAGTTACGCGAATCCGCCCGCGAACTTCTGGCGAGCCGTGCGCGAACCGACGCAGCGTTCCGAGGCCGTGGCGCAGGTGTTCCTCGGCATCCGCATCGGGTGTGCCCGTTGCCACAACCACCCGTTCGATCGCTGGACCAGCGACGAGTATTACGGCTTCGCCGCGCTGTTCGCCCGCATCGACTACCGCATCGCCGACAACGTGAAGAAAGATAAGTTCGACAAGCACGAGTTTGTCGGAGAGCAGTTCGTCTTTCAGAATCGCGACGGCGAGATGATCCACCCACGCACGAAGCGGCCGGCAAAGCCCGTGTTCCTGGGCGCGAAGTCCCCGAACTTCGGCCCCGACTCGGATCGACTTTCCGCACTCGCGGACTGGGTCGCCTCCCCAGGGAACCCGTTCTTCGCACGGACGCAGGTGAACCGCATCTGGTTGCATCTGATGGGCCGTGGGCTGGTTGATCCGAACGACGACTTCCGTGCGACGAACCCACCTACCAACCCGGAGTTGCTGGATTACCTGGCGAAGGACTTCACGGCTGGTGGCTTCCACCTGAAGCGCACCGTGAAGCAGATCATGATGAGCCGAACCTATCAGCTTGCTTCAACAGTGCGTGAACGGACGACGATGGGCGACGACCTGCACCATTCCCACGCGGCCGTGATGCCTCTAGAGGCCGAGCAATTGCTCGATGCCCTCGCCCAGGTCACGGGAGTTCCAGTGCAGTTCGCGGGTTATCCACTGGGTGTGCGAGCCAATCAGGTGCCGGCCCCGCCGCAGAGTGGTCGCCGCGGCTTCGACGGAATGGGCGAGCGATTCCTGAAGACATTCGGCAAACCGGATCGATTGCTCACCTGCGAGTGCGAGCGGAACGACGACCCGGGGCTGTTGCAGGCGTTCCAGCTTATCACGGGCGACCTGATGAACGAGATGGTTCGCAACCCGGACAACCGGGTGGGGAGGTTACTCTCCGCAGGTAAATCCGATGCGGAGACTCTGGAAGAGATCTACCTCGCGGCGCTGTGTCGTCTCCCCACAGAGACAGAATCGAAGAAGCTGCTGGCAATCATCGGCCGCGCGAAGGATCGCCGGGCCGCGTGGGAAGATGTGTTCTGGGCGGTCATGAACAGCAAAGAGTTTCTACTCCGTCGGTAGTGCTGTTCCCGCTCACTTGAACAATGCGATCGGTCCCGGGGCGGCGAGGCGTTTCTCGGCAACTGCGAACCACTTCTTCGCCTCGACCTTCTCGCCGATAAACCACAACTGATAGCCCAGCAAAAACTCCAGTGTCGGTTCGCCCGGGTTCACCGCGATCACCTTCCGCAACTGTGCGAGATGCCCTGCGAACGCGGCCGCATTCACGCCGTATGGTTCCTTCGGGTCGAACGCTCCGGCAGGCCACGCCGGATCGAGAGCTAGCCCGGCTCGGATCGCTTCCACTGCTGCCGCATACCCACCCGCCGCGAACTCAGCATGCGCTTTCAGGAAGTGCGGTTCCGCGGCCTTCGCATCTGCTGCGATTGCCTGGTTGAAGCGGTCGATCGCATTGCCATACTCACCCGCCGCGAACGCATCACGCCCCAGCTTCATCAGGCGGGCCACTTCCTTCACCGGGTTAGGGTCGGCTTTCTCGGCCTTCACCAGAACTGGATCGGCAAACGGGTCGAAGCGGAACGCCGGTCGCATGGGTGGTGGCGGGGCGGCAACGCGATCGATTCCGGGAGCAATCCCTCCGGGCGGCGGGAAATCTCGCTTCGGCTCGATCACGAAGAAGCCGCCCGCACCAACGAGCGGAGCAGGTGCCGCGACCGCTGGCCGAGCCGGCACACCACCGGCGACTGCCACGCCATCACCATTCAGATTCGGTGCGGCGTTGTTGCCAAGCAGCCCAAACGGCGGCAGGACAAATGGTGGCGGTGGCACCACGAATGGCGCGGCAAACGGTGATCCCCACGGACCACCCCAGAATGGAGGGCCCCAGCCAAACGCACCTCCCCAGGCGGGGTTCCAGCCGAAGGTCGGACCCACGCCCCAGCCTGGCCCGAGGAACCCCGGTCCGAATCCGAATGGCGTGATCGGCGCAATTGCGGGAAGCACTGGAGCCAGTGGGAATCGCGGGTAGAAGCCGCCGAAGTACCCGCCATACCCATAGCCAACGGGCGAGGCATAGAAGGAGCGGGAGTAGTATCCGCCAGCGAACCCGCCAGCAAAGAAACCACCACGTTGGTAGCCGAACCCGATGCCGCGACCGTAGGCAAAATTGGACCGGTACACGGGACCGCCGATGAACTGTGCCTGAGCGGGTGAACTATCCGCGAGCACAACGCCGACCACAACCGCGAGGATGCTCCACTTCATGGCGAAGCCCGTTGTATGAAATAATCGTTACAGTCCCATTATCCCGCACATTCCGATCACTCGCAACCAGAAGCTGCGGAATGCGGAATGCGGGAATGGTCACGCAAGGGACTGACATCCCCGGTTGGGCGACGCTGATGCTGCTGAAGTGTGCCCGTTCAAAACAGGCTGACAATCCAGGCAGCCAGAACTGCCATCCCGACGGCCGCAATGCAGATCCACACCATCGGGATTGGCTTCTTCCCGGTCTGGAATGTCTCGCGATTGACGGCATTCGGATTCAGATGGATATTGTGTCGCGATTGACGGGTCGTCGTCGGTGGAATCTCGATCGCCTCGGGTAGGTCTTCATCCTCCTGCTGAGTCGAAGGCCGAGCGGTGCCGTTATGAGCAGGCCAGTGCGCTGCGCCAGCACCAAACGGATTGGCGGAGGCAGGGGCCGGATTCGGATTCACCGCCGGAGCAACAGTCGCGGCGGCCTTCATTCTGCGGCCCGCTTCTGGCAATCCTGGCATCGATTGAGCAGAGTCCGCCTTGATGAGTTCTCGCGCGGCGGGGCTGAGTTGGGGCATCTCTTCCGGGGCGGGCAAAGGGACCACAGCAGGCAGGAAATCATCGAGAGCTACCACGACTTGCGCCGGAGTCTGGTACCGAGCCTTGGGATCCTTCGCCATCATCTTGGAGAGCACAGCAGCTAACCCTTCCGGCACCTCGGGACGAATCGCCCTGATTGGTGTCGGCTCCTTCGTCCGATGCCAGAGCAACTTCTGCGATACCGTTCCCGTGGGGAATGGTGGGTGCCCGGCCAGCAGGAAGTACAGCGTCGCGCCGAGGGCATAGATATCCGCCCGGCCATCGACGGAATGACTGTTGGCGACCTGCTCGGGTGCAACGTAATCGGCCGTACCGAGTACGATCTTGTCGTCGTACTTCATCGTGAGTTGATCGGCGTGGTCGGTCAGAATCCGGGCCAGTCCCATATCCAGGATGCGAGCCACGCCCTTGCGATCGACCAGCACGTTCCCGGGCTTGATGTCGCGGTGGATAATCTTGCTGCGGAATGCGTAATCGAGTCCTGCCGCGACTTGCCTTGCGTAGCTGACCGCCCGATCGACGCTCATCGCCCCAAAATTCTGGACCATCTCCATCAGGTTGGAGCCGTCGATGTAGTCCATCACAATGAAGTGGAGATTGCCGTCCTGGTCGATCTCATGAGTACGAACGACATTCGGATGTTCGAGCGCGGCCGCGGCCCGGGCCTCACGCTGAAAGCGGCCCAAAGCAGCGGGTTGATCGGCCTTGGAGGGTGGCAATACCTTGATCGCCAGCCGTTTCTTGGTCTCGCTATGTTCACACAGAAACACCTGCCCCATTCCGCCGACGCCGACCCGTTCCAGGAGTTTGAACTTGCCGATGACGAATCCACGTGACTTACCGAGGAGATATTGCTCCGCCTGGAAGTTGGTGAGCATCCCGTCCCGAATCATGATGTCAAGGAAATCCTGGACCTCCCCGGGCAAACCGACAGCGAACTTGGGGCGGCTGAGGTAATTGTTGAGATGCTGCTCATCGATGATGCCGCTCTTGCGGATCAAGCCAAGCAATTCCTCGACAGAGTTCGGCACTGACATGGAGCACCAAGCAGACAAAGAGAGGTAACCGCGCCCACGGGCGAATCCTTCATCCTTCGAGGGGTAACCGCTATTCTACCCGAATCTTAGAACAACGCACACTCACGGGCAAAACATGACCTGAGATAGCCGTGATCAAGATTGTAACATCTCACAAGTGACCTTGAACCTGAGTGCCCGTCGGTAACAAGGAGCCGGTTGTCCAGAGACGTTAATCCGCCGATCCTCATCCCATTTGCAACATTCACCTTGATCGGTGCGGGAGAAACCGCTGCCCCGCAGAATCTCAACCGGGACGGGTTCGCGGATGCGGTGACTCGACAGTAGCGGAGAGAGAACCCCGAGTCCCTTTGTCTCGAATCGCACACGAGATCAGCAACCCCTGTTCGGTCCTGACCGGGCTGAGGCTGATCTCGACCGGGAACACGTGCCCATCCTTGTGTTGACCGGTCAATTCTCGACCCGCTCCCATTGGCCGGAACAACGGATCGGCGATGTATGCTTTCACCTTGCCTACATGGTCGGCTCGGTATGCCAGGGGAATGTACACTTCGATCGGTTGGCCCAGTACCTCCTCGCGGGTGTAGCCAAAAAGCCGCTCCATCTGGGAATTGACGAGCACGACACAACCGGCACTGTTCACGACCACCATCGCGTCCGGGGCAGACTCCAACAGATCCCGGAACGTCTGCTCGACCTGCTTCCGCTCGCTCACGTCGCGGCCCACGACGTACAGTGCGGCCTCACCTCGGATGAGCGTCGCATTCCAGTGTACCCAGCGATACGACCCGTCGCGAGCAACGCACCGCAACTCGACCTCGGTTGCAGGCTCACCAGCAATAAGGCGTTCGAGTGTCGTGGCCATCCGTCGCTGGTCGTCCGGGTGAACAAAGTTGCTCACGACCTGATTTTGCACCTCTCCTGCTGGCCACCCCAGTATCGACTCCCATGCCGGGTTAGTCTGTGTCAATCGCCCTTCCAGATCGAGGATGGCAAGTAAGTCGAGGGACAGGTTGAAGAATCGCTCTCGTTCTTGCTCGGTCCGTTTTCGCTCGATTCGCTCGGTAATCCAACCCTGGACCTTGGCGGCCAATTCGGCCGCCGAACCGGGGCGATCGGTCGGATGTTTGGCCAGTCCACGGAGACAGAGATCCTCGATCTCTGCAGGAACATCCGCGACACGCTCACGCGGTGGGACCGGCAAGTGGTGGATGACCTTGTGGATCGTTTCGACGATGCTCGTCCCCAAAAACGGTGGTTCCCCGACCAGAATCTCGTAAAGGATTGCCGCCAGGCCGTAAACATCGGTCAGGGTGTCGATCAGGTGGATCTGGCCGGTCGCTTGCTCTGGGGCCATGTACGCCGGGGTGCCGAACCGTTCGCCTTGTGCTGTCGCTGTGGGCGACCCGGCCGGATCAAGCTCGGATTCAACATGAGCCAGTGTTTCACCTCGATACGGTCCTTCGGATGCACCGTTCCGCTTGGCGTCGAGTTGTTTGGCGAGCCCCCAGTCGAGTACGATCACTTCACCAAAGTCGCCAACGATGATGTTGTCTCCCTTGAGATCGCGGTGAATCACATTCCGTGAGTGGGCGTATGCGATCGTGTTGCAGATTGAGATGAAGTCTTGAAGCAACGGGACCAGCCGGCCGGTGGTTCCGGCGATGCGTTCCCTGTGGTATTCGCGGATCACCTCTGTCAGCGTTCGGCCCTTCACGAACCGCATGGTGTAGTAGCACCGACTCTTGTCGTCTCCCGGGTGGAAGGCGTACACGGGCACGATCCCCGGATGCTCGAGTTGGCCAGTGATTCTGGCTTCGCGGACAAACCGTTCCTGCTGTTGTGCATTCGGGGCCAGATCGGGCTTCAGTTCCTTCAAGGCGACGATCCGTCCGAACGTCAGGTCGAGAGCCTTCCAAACCTGACCGATTCCGCCGGTGGACAAGAGTCCGACCAAGGTCAGATGTTGATCATCCAGGAAGGGTGGGGAAACGGGAGTCACTCGGACGACAGGGTCCACGGCCCCGGCGCCTTTTCGGAGCTGGTGGGTTTTCTCCTTGGCGATATTCGGTGAAGTGTGCAGAGCGGGAGAGCCGGAGGTGTTTTGGGAGGACAGCTTCTCGCTCCAGTGTTTCTTGATGTACCGATCGAGCAGATACTCGATGTGGCTTCGGTCCGCCTCCTCGAGCCAGCCCCACTCGACCAACAGGTCGAGCAGCGTGCCAGTCTTGTAAGTTGCCCAGAACGTGTAGACTTCCACGAACTGACGCATATTGATGAGGTCGTTCTGGAGGGCGACGACGCCCAGGAGTAGGTTGCGGTCGGTGTCGTTCATGATCGGGTTGGATCGGTGCAGTGGGCAGAGAAGGAGCGGGCTGTTGCTCTTGCTACGCGTCTGGCAGATTACCCTCTTGGCATACAGCCATCTTACTCGGGAACCGCGTCCATTTCGGGTATTCGTCCTGTTCGCCGAGGGCGGTCATGAAACTCATCGCCCGTACCCGGTCTCGTCGCGAATCATGCTATGGCTGGTGTCGGATGGGTTCCTCTCTAATACCGAGCGGCCTGTCGGGCGATACATGGAGGGGCTCACACAACTCAATCACAACCGCACATGTGTCACACCTGAAGTGTGCGAATCCGGCACGCGAAGATTCTCGATAGGCGATGTGTTCGGGAGTCCAGGACGCCGCGAACTGATCAACACCGGCACCTCTCCAAGAACTCGCAAGCGTAGACCGAAATTCTGAGTACGTTGTTGCAATCCGGCCTCGCAGTTGCTTTGGCTCACATCCACGAAATGTGTCGATAGTCGTCCGGGTGGTAGACGGAGCGGTCGGGCACACAGCCGATCCCGAGTTACTCCTGAAAGATTTCAACGGCGGGCACATCCTGCCCTGTTCTCACACGAGTCGTTCGATGAATGCAGTACCTGTAAATGACGAGAACGCAAACTCACAAGGTGAGGACGCCAACATTCCTGCGTTCTCGCAACGCCCTTCGCGGGCGGAACTGATTGCCCGCGGAGAGGCTCTCCGGAATCAGTGCCCGCGTCGCTCGCATTCCACCTGGCAAGCGCCGCCCGACCGGCCGAGTCCCGTACAACTTGTCGAGGAAGGCAATAAGGGTCGCATCTCGCAGCTCATTCCCATCCGACATGGCCGCATGCTGCAATCCCCGTTCACGTTCTACCGGGGTACAGCGCTGAACATGGCCGTGGACCTGGCACGGTTGCCCACGACCGGCGTTCGTGTGCAGGCGTGTGGCGACGCCCACCTGGGAAACTTCCGCTGTTTCGCCACTCCGGAGCGTCGGGTGATCTTCGACATCCACGATCTGGATGAGACCCTGCCCGCGCCCTGGGAATGGGATGTGAAGCGGCTGGCCGCGAGTTTCGTCATCGCGTCTCGGAACAACGGGTTGAGCGAGAAGCGGGCCAAGGAAGCCGTGTTGACATGTGTCCGTTCCTACCGCGAACGTATGGCCGAGTACAGCGAAATGGGAGTCCTCGATCTGTGGTACACGAGCCTCGAGGCCGACAAGCTCATGGAGAAGATCGAGGACGCAGAGATCCGCAGTCGGGCGAAAAAAGGCCTGGCCAAGGCCAAAGCCCGTAACGCCCTGGAGTACGATTTCCCCAAACTCGCGGACACCACCAGTGAATCCCCTCTGATCCGGGACAACCCGCCGCTGATTTATCACTGGCGTGAACACGACAATGAAGAAATCGACGCAATGGTGAGGCATGCTTTCGCCCGCTACCGCGAAACCCTGCTCGACGACCGACGAGTATTGCTCGACCGCTACGAGTTCAAGGACATTGCCATCAAGGTCGTCGGTGTGGGAAGCGTCGGCACGTTCTGCTCCGTGATCCTGCTGATGGCTGGCGAACGTGATCCCCTGTTCCTGCAAGTCAAGGAGGCACGTCCCTCGGTGCTGGAAGCCTTCGCGGGCAAGAGTCGGTACTCGAATCACGGTCAGAGGGTTGTGCAAGGCCACAGGCTCATGCAATCCTCAAGTGACTTGTTCCTCGGGTGGACTGAGGGCAAGCTCGGCCGACATCACTACTTCCGCCAACTCCGCGACGCGAAACTCAAGTTCCCGGTCGAGAACTTCGGTTCGCCCGAGATGATCCTGTTCGCCGAGTGGTGCGGGTCCACACTGGCACGCGCTCACGCCCGGTCGGGCGAACCCGCCGTGATCAGCGGTTACCTGGGCGAGAACGACACGTTCGATAACGCCATCGCCGGCTTTTCAGTCGCGTATGCTGACCAGGCGGAGCAGGACTACGATTCCTTCTTGAATGCCGCTCGCGAAGGAAAGATCGACGTAGTTATGGAGCAGTAAAACCTGTCGCAACTTCCTGAGATTTCAAGCGGGCCGGGGCTTCGTTCCTGACATCGGAGCGGGTCGTGAACGGTGAGGCTTGCACATCGGTGAGAATCGGTCAAACTGAAACGACCTGATCTCAGATCCCGTGTGAAGCCATGCCCCTCCCCGGCCTACAAGCTCTGCGGCGATTGAGTCGCCGTCTCCTCGGAGCAACTCCCATGCTTCAAGAACTGGCTCCCGGTCGCGTAACCTTCCCGGTTTCCAACGTCGTTACAACCACGACCCCACTTGAGGAAGTGCCTGCCTTTGAGGCAATCCGAACCTTTCTGGATCGGCCCATCGAGTCGTGTTCGCAATACAGCGGTAAACTTGTTGCGGGCGGCCCTTCTCATCCCCTCATCGCGGCACTGCATTTGGCCTTTGCCGACCACCGCCCCGTGTGTCTGTCTCCCGACATCGTGTGGCTCGTTCTAGCCCAAGGGTTTGCCCACCATATCAACGCGAATGCCGAGAAACTTCGGCCCCTGTTGGTTCGACACGAAGGGAAACTCACCCTGAGCGTGCAACGCGACGACTTCGTGAAGGGATCGCCTGAGAATCCCTGGCCCGAAGTGTTTGCTGCCTTCTCGGAGCAAATACGCGAACACATTGGCGAGGAGACGCACGCTCTGGTTGTCGCCGATTTCTCGACCACCGGTCCCGTGGAGCGTGCCGCTTCGGAGGTGATTCTCCTCGATGCCGTGCAGCAGTTCTTCTCGTATGAGATGGTCACCCGCTGTGGCATCCCCACGGTCGTTTTGGAAGGGACGGCTGCCGACTGGCGGAATATTGCGGCTCGTGCGGAACAGTTCGTCCGATTCGGTTTGGATTGGTGGCTCGATGCTCTTCGGCCGATTCTGGTGCAGTTTGTCGCTGCGGCTGAAGGCAAACCCGACCGGGCCTTCTGGGAGGGTGTCTACAAGTGGCATGGGCCGCGAAGCAGTGGCGACCAACCGTTTGTCAGCGGGTGGGTGAGGGATCTCTTCCCCTATGTGGCGAACCCCGCCGCGAGATACACACGTCGAGGCACTCATGCTGAACCAGTGCTTCGTCGAAACCCCTGGATGGGGGTCGAGGGCCGCCAAGGGCCGGGATGCAGCGACTTCCCCGCGTCACCAGGCCAGGCTCCCTTCCGATGGAATTACCTGGGGAGCATCTTTGAGATGGAGTTTGTTGGCGGATTGGTCGGCGTTCGACAGGAGGCAGGAACCTTGTGCCTGCGTCCCGAAGTGGGTTGGGCCGTGCGGCTCGCTGGTGCTGGCTGAGTTGTTCCGTGACAATCTTGCTGCCACGTACACCAAACCCGAAGAAGTCTTCTGGGAGATTCGCATCGAGTAACAACGAGGGCGACGATGACCCAGAAGAACCTTGCGCCCGTCAAGATCGGTGTGCTCGGGTTGGGCCGATTCGGGCGACTGCATGCCTTGACCCTGGCCCGCCTCGCAGAAGCAGAGCTGGTGGCATTGGTAGCGCGAAGGCAGGCCAGCCTGGATGCCCTGAGCCCTGAGCTTCCGGGCGTGCCGAGCTGGACGAGTCTGCAGCAGGCCCTCGCGGAATCGACTGCCGAAGCTTGGGTTGTCGCCCGCACGACGGCCGCGCACGTGCCCGTCGTCCGGACACTGTTGGAAGCCGGCAAGACGGTGCTGCTGGAGAAGCCTGTCGCAGATAACCTGGAAGAAGGCATGAGCCTGGCACCGCTGGTCCGGCCGGACTCCAGCAATCTCATGATCGGGCACATTGTCCTGTTCAACAGCGAATTTCAGCAGTTGCGCGTCGAAGCTCAGCAGCGCGGCCCGCTCGCGTACATCGACTGCGTACGCTATCGACCGGCCAGCATCCTCGGGGCATTCCCTGGGGAGAACCCTTTACAGTTCAGGGCTGACAGATCCCACAACTCAATCGTGCCGTCATCGTTTGTCACGGCCAGTTGCTTGCCGTCATGCGAGAGTTTCACTGTGACCCAGCGTGTCGAGGTGGGGAAGGCACCGAGGGTGCGGCCCGTCTGCGCGTCATGAATCCGGACCACACTCTGGGTCTGCGAGTCCCACTGTTGCAGATTGCGATCGACGTAGATTCGGCTCCCGGTCACCGCCGCGAAGCGAGAGCCGTCGCTCGTGAAACTGAGCGAGAGGATCGAGTCGCAGTCGAGCGATGCCACGGGTTTCAGCGTTCGGCTGTCGAAGAGGTAGATACCCGGGTCGCTCACATAGAAAAACTTGGCCCCGGGTAGCACGCCCGCATTGTTGCCGCTGAACGCCGACAGTCCACACTTTCCGACAAGCGTTGACTGCCCTGTTGCAACATTGACCCGCTGAACCTCAACGGAAGAGGATCTGGGGATTGCTCCTCCAATGGTCAAGAAATCCTTACCGTCCTCGGTCAACTTGGACCAGCGGCCCAACTCTGTCTTGAACTCGCGGCGAGCAATCACTTTGCCGGTGATCGCGTCGAAATGGCACAACTCGCCCGCCGTCACCATGTAGACTTCATGGTCGTTGATCCAGAATATTTCGAGGCGGCTAAACATCTCCCGTCGAACCCTGACCGTGGCGATCACTTTGTCCGCCTCGACGTCATACGTCTGGAACACGTCCTCCTTCTCTTCGGCTTTCGCCCAACCGATCAGATACCGCCCATCGGGTTCCCGGCTGCTCACCACATTCCAGTGAAGCGGGAGATGTTGCCGCTTCACCATCTTCATCGTCTGCGTGTTCCAGGTGCAGATCGAGTTATCGGCACCGAGGGTTCGCAGGAGCTTGCCACCGGGTGGGAAGAACACCTGGGAAACTTTGTCCGGGTGCCCATCGTAAGGAATCAACTCCTCGTATGTATCGGTGCGGAACAGTTGCGGCACGGGTCGGAACATGCTCCCGACAGCGAGGAGTTTACCATCCGGGGAGAAGCAGGCAGACTTAGGATCGCGACACCTCTCTTGGGCCTTCTCAAACCCTTTGACGGGCTTGAGGTCCGGAAGGGTCAAGGCGTGGACGTCGTGTGACGACCAGTGCCCCTCGATCAGCACGACGCGACGTTCGACGTCAAAGGTCACCCGATGAGTTGGAAGACTCTTGAAGGTCGATTTGCCGACCTCGCGAAACCCATTCTGGACGTCGTACAGCCGAACGGATCGTTCGAGTGGACCGGGGGAATAGGCACCCGTTCGCCCGATTGTGAGGAACTGCTTTCCGTCTGGCGAGAATGCCACCAACTGCGGATTGTCAGCGAGAACGGCTTTGGGGATCTTCAACGCGCCCGGACCCAGCGCCTCGACCGACCACGCTGTCTTCGCATCGTCCTTGGCATCTTCCCCCAGCGCAATCCTTCGCATCAGCGTCTCGCCATCCGGGCTCAGTGCGATCTGATGGCCGAGATACGGCGTCTTGAACGTCTTGCGAATCTTGCCGGACTCCGTCTCCCAGACGTGGATCGCGTCCTCGTAGTAGTTCGACGTCACCATCGTCTTGCCGTCTGCCGACAGGAGGAGATCGGCCACGCCACTCTTGTGCCCCACATAGGCTCGGTCGAGCCGGCCTTCTTTCCAGCTGTAACGGTCGTGCCGCTGCAACCCGCCGCCACCACCCGCGACATAGAGGTATTTGCCGTCCGGCGAGAAAACGAGGTGCGCGATACTTCCCTGCAGTGGGATCGCAGGAGCCGCGAGCGCCCAGTCGCTTGTTCGCCAGACGCGAATATCCCCGCCCCCGACCGTCGCGAGGTGCTTACCATCGGGCGTGAAGGCCACGACACCTTCCCCACTGCCTCCGGGGTGACGCATTGCCGACTTGGAACGCACCGGTTGCACGCCTTTCAGGCGATCAGTGGCCTCTACCATTTCGAAGTTGTCTTCGACTCTCGCGACATTGAGCGCAAGTTGTATCTCCTGCTTCCAGCGGCCCGGCATTTGGCCGCGCAGAGCGAGCAGGCGTTTTCCGTATTGCTCGAGTACCGTCCGCTCGTCCAGGCCTGCGACCAGCCAGGCGAGGCTATGGTTGACGTCAACGTTGCCTTGCTCGGAGCGGTAGTAGGTGTCGTGCGGTCTTCGTTCAACTGCCGGCGGCTCGGGCGGTTTCTTCGCCAAGTGAGCGAGCCACATCTCGATCAGTTCGTGGGCGGCCTCTCGTTTCGTCCCGGCGTCCAGTTGCGGTAACAACGAGATGAGGGTGTTGAGTTGGTGGAAGCCCCCTTTGCGTTCGCCGAGGAGAAGGTCGGCCTTGATGGCGGCAAGCACAGGCGCGAGAGCGTCCTTCTTGCGATGGATCAAGAATCGACCGGCGAGGAGGACTGCCCCCTTGCTCTCGGACCCAACGAGGGTAACAGCGGCTTCGATGCTCCCCTGGAACAGAATCTCTCGATGGGTGACCTTGTCTCCCTCGTCGCCGAGTTCCACGAGTGGGTATCGGTCGCGCTGTTTCAGACTTTCGACAACGACCTTCTCGAGATCGGCGGGCAAGAGGTAAGGCACCAGATAGACAGGGCCATCCGGGTTTTCGATCGAGCGGTAGTAGCGCTTTCTCTTGTACTCAGGATCGACGCTCGCCACGAAGTAGAGGTGTTCGCCCGGAGTGGTCAGCGGTTCCGCGGGCACGGTAAAATTCGATCGCAGAGGGTGTTCGAGCAGATCCACACAAACCTTTTTCCCCTTGAGTGATTCTGGACCGTGAAGAACACGCAGAACTTCAATCACTCGTCCCTTGTCAGCGCTCGCGAGAATCTCCTTCCCAACAAAGATGGTCTCAGCAGACAGGACGTTGTAGGCCATGCGTGCCGCAGACAAGGTGGCGACGGCTTTTTCTTCCTCAGGAGGAAGCGTGTAACGAACCTCGAGTGAATACTCCTTGGAATCGAGGACGGGCGACAATGCGAGGATGAGGCGTTGGGGCTTTTCGTCCGGCCAGTAGCCGAACCCGGCGACGCAACGCACCTTGGTGACTGCGGGGGAGCCGAATAAGACCTTTTCGACGTCGATTTCCACCGTTTGATGTGTCCCGTACTTGTCGGCTTTGCCCGTTCGGCGAACGGTACCGAGAACAACGAGAGTTGGCTGCCGAGAATGTACACCTAACGCGTTCGTTCGCGGCCGGTCTTCCACGCCAATGGCCGGACAATAAGTCGCAATCTGCTTGGGCTTGTCATCGTCGGCGCGAACGGGGCGGTCAGCCGCCGCGAGCATGAAGACAGAGGCGCAGCACGAGACGACCAACCAGTTGCGTATCATCCCTGACTCCTTGAAAGATCCAGGAACCATTGAAGTCGACCGACCGGGTCATCACCATCCCACTCCGACTACTTGTTCCAGCATTGGTAAAGTTCCAGGTCGGAGAACGAGGCTCCTGCGGAAGTGATATGGAGCGGAGCGACATTGCGATCATTGCACACGACCGGGAAGTTCTTGTCACCAGCCACTCCCTTTTGCAACTGCATGAGACGACAGCGTATCCGCCAAGGTTGTGGAATCGCGTAGCTCCGACGACGCGAGCGGCTCCCGGCGCCAACTCGGCAACCGCGAGGGGCCACGGCGCTGCCGGAATGCCAGGAGGCATAGCGTAAGGGAGTCATCGCGGGAACACCGATGATGTTCAGTCTCGCGAGTCGTTCCGGCAGGATGTGCGGGTAAGCTTAACCGTTGGTTCAGCCACACACATTCCTAGTCGATTCCGAGGCGCTCTCGCTTGTACCGCGTTAGGTGTGCTTTCATCCGTGCGGAGTAGGGCGACATTGCGAGCCTCGCGTCCAAAGTTCGGAAATCCGATGCTCGACTGAATTAGGAGTGATTGCTGTCCCGAGCTAACTCAGCAATCTGCTCTACGCCAATCTCATCGAGCGATCCGACTACCAAATCTGCACCGGCCGTACGCAACTTCTCGGCCGGGTGATGCCCAACAAACGTGACAGCGACGCAACGCATCCCGCCCGCTTTCGCCGCTTCGACACCGGCCAAAGCATCCTCGAACACGACACACCCGCTCGGGGCAACATCGAGTTTCGCGGCAGCAGTCAGGAACACTTCGGGGTCGGGCTTTCCGCGTTTCACATCGTCGCCAGTCACCACAGCCCCGAAATAGCGGCGTGTATTCGTCAGCCCAAGCAACAGGTCGAGGTTTCCGGGCGGTGCCGATGATCCGACAGCCTGTGGCCACCCTTCCGCCAAGAACGCAGCGAGCAGACGAGCTACACCAGGCAGAAGTTGCGTGCCCTCCTCGCGGACCGACGCACGATACAGGTCTTCTTTACGTTCACCGAGAACACGGCACTGCTCGTCGTCGGCGTCGGGGTAGAAGAGCTTGCGGAGAATCTCGGGGTTCCGCATGCCAAACGTGGCAGCAAAGTCGACCCTTGTGAACGGCTTGTTAATCTCGCCCGCCAGCCGCGTCCAGGCACGGAAGTGCTGCTCTGCTGTGTCCACCAAGGTGCCGTCGACGTCCCAGATGATCGCGGGTGTAATCATGGTGTCGTTGTATGGCGAGCTGACGGCAGGATCTCGACGACAATTTTCAGGGACGCCCCTCCCACGTTGAGCGTACCCGATCACTTCTTGCCAGCGTGATTGTCGGGCCAAGCCGGGCGAATCCTACTTCCTCTCCCGCGGCGCCGGGGCGATCTCCGGCGACTTCTTCTCCTCCTCCTTCTTCCCAAGTGCCGCGACGTCCAAATCGCGCCAGCGGACGTACAACTCGCCCGGTTCGCCACGCACGGCCAGAGTGTTCCAACCCTCGCGCAGTTCGACGAACGACTGTGACTTGTCAGCGACGGTGATCGCTTTCTCGTTGAGCCATAGCCGACCGGGAACGCTCGGGCCGATGTCCAGGGCGACTCTCGCTGGACGCGGAGCAAAGACCCGGCAGACCGCCGTTGTGCCGTTCTCAGGGAGTGAGACGAATCCGTTCGGATCGTCTGCCGGGGCGAGCCATCGTGCGTTCATGAAGGTCGGTGGGCGGTCTTCCAGGCAGTCGACAGTCCACCAACCCGTCGGGTAGGCGACCGCGGCGGTGGCGGGATTTCGGGCCAGTTCCATGAAGTCTGCTACAGCGTTCCCGTCCTCGCGTCGGGCGAGCACCTCGGCCCGGAGTCGTCGCGCCGCAGTGTCGGCTGGATCACGCCCGATCCGCTCTCCCAGTTCTCGCAGCGTCGTCGCCGACCGCTCGCCGAGGTACGAGGGCATCGCGTCCCAGGTCAGCACGTTGCCATGGTCGTCCCTGGTCACGAGCCGGCACCCGGTGGGGTGCCAGTGGACGTCCCGGGCTGCCGCCGTGTGCCCGCGGAGGGTCAGGGTTTCCTGCCCGGTGGCGGCGTCCCAAACTTTGACCGTGCGGTCGTAGCTCCCGGTGGCGATTCGGGTCCCGTCGGGGCTCCACCCGACCGAAAGGACCTGGCCGGAGTGTCCGCGGAGGGTGTGGACCTCGGCGCCCGTCGACGTGTCCCAGATCGTTGCCAGGCCGTCCCACCGGGACGACGCGATCTGCCGGCCGTCCGGGCTCCAGGACAGGTCCCCCACCCCCGTCTTGCACGACATTTCAAGCAACTTGCGACCCGTGGTGGGATCCCAGACGCAAATTCGACCGCCGTCGTTGCCGGTTGCGATCCGGTCGCCCGACGGGGACCAGGCGAGCCCCCAGTGCCGGCCCGTGGCGGTCACTTCCGTCAGGACCACCCGCTTCCCGGACGCGAAGTCCCAGACCGCCAAGGCCCACCCCCACCCCGAGCAGGCGATCCGCGTTCCGTCCGGACTCCAGCGCGTTTGGAGGGGTGTCCCGGGCGCGCCTTCGAGGGTCCGGAGCAATTCGCCTGAGGCGACGTCCGAGACGCGGACCGGGCTGTCCTTCCCACTCTCGGCGGTCTTGGTCCCGTCCGGGCTCAACTTGGTTTGAGTCCACGCCGGTTGGACCTTGCTCGGTCCCGATCCCGGCGATAGGACCCAGACGCGGGTCACCCCTTCGTCGCTGGTCGCGGCAACCGACCCTCCATTCGGGCTCCAGGCGACTGCCAGAACGTCGCCACCGTTGCCGCGCAACGCCGAACGCGCTCGCCCGGAGTCGGCGTCCCAGATCTGCACGGCCCGGTTCCCGCCCCCCGCCGCGATTTGCTTGCCGTTGGGACTCCAGCACACGCTGTGAAGGTAGTAGTCGGCCCCGGTCAAGACCGTCCGTTCCTTCCAGGTTTTCGTGTCCCAGACGCGGACCGTCTTCTCCCAGGCGGCGGTGGCCAGTCGGTCGCCCGTCGGTGACCAGGCCATGCCGAGAATGCCGTGGGGTTGATGCCCGGGCAGATTGGCGACTACCGCCCCGGTCTCGGCGTCGAAGACCTTGGCGACCGAGCCCCAGGAGCCCACGGCCAGTTGCTTGCCGTCCGGGTTCCACGCCACTGCCATCCCCCAACTGCCCCCCACCGGTGAACTGATTACCTCGCGACCGGTGTCCGCGTCCCACACGTGCGCTCGCATGTCGTGCCCGGTCGTCGCCACGCGAGCCCCGTCCGGCTTCCACGCGATCGCCGTGACGGCAACCCCGGGGCCACAAAGTTGGCGAACCTCCCGCCCGGAAGAGACGTCCCAGATTCGGGCGGTGCCGTCCTTGGATGCCGTCGCCAGGCGGCTCCCGTCCGGGCTCCAGGCGACACCGTTGATCGGCCCGGTGTGACCTCGGAAGCAAGCGACCTCGCGCCCGGTCGCCGCGTCCCAGATCCGGATCGTGTGATCCTCGCCGCCGGTCGCCAGTCGCTTACCGTCCGGGTTGTAAGCCACGGCGTTGACACGGCCGACGTGCCCGCGGAGCGTCAGGGTCGCCTGCCGGGCCAGACTGTCGAGGTAGTGCCACTCCCACCCTCGGAGGTCGCCTCCCGGCGTGGCCGGCCCCCACCGGGCCAGCAGTTCCCCCACCCGCCCGAGGCCGGCGGGCGCCTCGGCGGCGAGGCCGGCCAGGGTCATCTCGGCGTAGTACAACTTCTGCCGGCCCTGGTCCCGCTCGACCCGGAGCAGGTTCCGATTGTTCTCCGCATCGGTCCGAGCATTTTCGGCACGCCCCCGCTGGTCGTTCGCCTCCCCCTCCGCCTTGCGCGCCGCCTGGGCTTCGCTCTCCGCGTGCGCCTCCGCCTGCTTCGCCTCCCCTTCTGCCCGGCGTGCCGCCTGCGCCTCCTCGCCCGCCCGGATCGCGAAGTACGTCGACGCGACGACTCCGGCGACCAGCGACAGCAGGACGAGGCTCGCCGCGAACACCTGCCCCTTGTGCCGCCGGACGAACTTCCTCAGCCGGTAGGCCGTGCTCGGCGGTCGGGCCTCGACGACTTCGTCTGCGAGGTAGCGTTGGATGTCGCGGGCCAGCCCGTTGGCCGTCTCGTACCGCCGGCCCCGGTCTTTCTCCAGCGCCTTCATCACCACCCAGTCCAGTTCCCCCCGCAAGAGTTTCGCCAGCTTCAGGGGCTCGATTCCCCGGACGGCCGCGATGCTCGGCAGCGCGTCCGCGGTGCTGAGCCGGGTGCTCGGCCGCGGCGGCTCGACCTCCCGCACCATCCGGAGCATCTCCAGGACCGCCCCCCGCTTGAACTGCTTACTGTCGATCGGCGGCGACCCGGTGAGCAACTCGTAGAGCATCACCCCCAGGGCGTACACGTCGGTCCGGGTGTCGATGTCCATCGAGGTCGGGTCGGCTTGCTCCGGGGACATGTACGCGGGCGTGCCAACGATGGTCCCCACGTCCGAGAAGCTCATGTCGGTCAGCTTGAGTTCGGTCGCCTTGGCCACCCCGAAGTCGATGACCTTCGGCGTCGGCCGGCCGTCCACCTCGGTCACGAGCACGTTGCCCGGTTTGAGGTCGCGGTGAATGATCCCCTTCTGGTGGGCGTGCTGCACCGCATGGCACACCGACACGAACAACTCCAGCCGGGCCGCCACCGGCAACCGCTTCTGGTCGCAGTACTCGGTGACCGGCACACCCCTGACCAGTTCCATCACGAAAAATGGCTGGCCCCTCTCGGTGGTGCCGCCATCGTAGACGCGGGCGATGTTCGGGTGATCCATCAGGGCGAGCGCCTGCCGCTCGGCATCGAATCGCGCCAGAACCGCCTTCGAGTCCATCCCCGCTTTGATCAGCTTCAACGCCACCTGTCGCTTGACTGGCTCGCCCTGGCTTGCAAGGTACACCGACCCCATTCCGCCCTCGCCGATCACCGAGACGAGGGTGTAACGGCCGGCGATGACCGTGCCCAACTCGACGGCAGTCGCTCGATCATCGCCGGCTGGCGAGTGTGGGACGCCGAAGGTGCCAGTGGCTCCATACGCCCCCAGGTCACCAGTCTCCTCATACGCCGAGCGATGAGCTTCTGGAGCGAACACGCCGGTGGCTTCCGTCGGCGCGAGCGACGGGGGTTCTAGGATGCTGTCGGGATCGGCGTGGGCGGCTAACAGTCGATCGACCTCGGCCTGCAGAGCGGCATCACCACGGCAGGCATCGGCCAGGTAGCTCGGCCACTTTTCGGACGGGAGTTCGACTACGGCAAGGAACACGTCGCGGACTCGGTTCTGGTCGGCGGGCATAACGACTTCTCCGGGGTGTCACCCCTCAATGCGGATTCCTGGCCGGTCCAGTCTCAACAAACTCGGAATTATTCTCCCGGCGCGTCGGCAAGGCGGGCGGTCAGCCAGGCTCGGGCGTAGGTCCAAAGTCGGAAGGCGGTTGCACGAGAGATTTCGAGTGCATCGCCGGCCTCCTCGACCGAGAGCCCTCCGAAGACCCGCAGTTTCGCCAAGTCCGCCGCCACCGGGTCGATGTTTGCGAACCGGGACAAGGCCTCGTCCAGATCGAGCCACCGGTCGGGGTCCAACACTTGGGCCGGGAGATGGTCAGGGTTGAGATCGGCCCTTGCCGGACGTTCGCCGCGCTTGATCGCCTGCTTCGCCCTCGCGTGATCCACCAGGATGCGGCGGATGGCCTCGGCCGCGGCGAAGAAGAAGTGCCGGCGGCCGTCAAAGTGTTGGCCGCCGAGGAGTCGGAGGTACGCCTCGTGAACCAGGGCGGTGGCGTCGAGCGTGTGGCCCGGGCCTTCCGCCGCCATGCGCACGGCCGCGAGCCGCCGCAACTCGGCGTAAACGAGCGGCAGCAGCTCGGCGGCGGCCTTGCGGTCACCGGCCGCGGCGGCATCGAGCAATCGAGTCACGTCGGACATTACAACCGAGTTTATCGGCTCGCGGGGGCAGAACCAGAAGAAACCGAGGGTGGATGAGATGCTCCGTCCGCCGGGGCATTCCTTGCCACTCATGACGAGGGTCGCGAAAGCACGTCGAGCCGTGGGCTAGGGATTGTTGAACAACTCGTTCCGAGTATTCGACCAGCGGGAACGTCGCCCGCAGTTGGGCCACGACCGGAATTCGGTGGTTTCTGATTGAGCGGTGACAGATGTGCGTGACGCCGGTGGGCCAAGTGTCAGTCAAAGGTAGTCACTTGGCCTCGACGTAAGTCCTGAAATCCAGGCGACGCCGCAAGTACTTCGTTGTTTCCGAACCTGCCCAACTTCCAGATGAAGCAGGTTCGGAAACAACGAAGTACTCCTGAAAATCTCGGAGACTTACGGCGACTTCGAGTGACTACCTTTGACTGACACTTACCCCCGGTGCGTTATATCATCCCCTCAACACTCGGCGAAGAGTCACGGGACCGACGAAAGCTGTGTCGATCTCAACATGTGCTTGTTGGGTCAGTCGCGGTCAGTCGTTCCGCCGAGAAAGCACGGAACCATTCTGAAAGAATCACATGAGCACCACCGAGAGGACAGTCTTGACCGTCCGGAAGGTCCGCGGCATGGGACGCGGCGTGTTCGCCGGGCGGGCGTTCCGCAAAGGTGAGGTGATCGAGGTGTGTCCGGTCATTCGCCTCGGCGCATCGGATGGTGCTGCCAACGGCGGACTGGAGCATTACGTGTTCAAGTGGGGAACGGGTGGGCTCGAACTGGCTGTCGCCCTTGGGTACGGGTCGCTGTACAACCACTCCCCTTCCCCGAACGCACGGTTCACACCCCGAACGACGCGGGACGATATCGTTTTCCGGGCGATTCGTGACATCGCGGCTGGCGAGCAGATCTTTATCGACTACGAATGGGACGAATCCGACTACGAGATGTTTAGTCGTCCGGCACAACCGCTAGCGTGACTTGGGAATTTCACGCAAGGGGTAGACGCGGGGGGTGGGATTCGCACCCACGGCTTCGGGGAATTAGCCCGACGAGTTGTCTGCTACTCCACCCCCGCACCCGAGTCTTACGGACGATGTGGTTGGCAGACCACTCAAACGCTCACCCCTTCACCGGGAATATTCTGCGAGTGGAGATCCGCCACCAGCTCAAATGATCGAAGCCGGGCAGCGTGACTGAAGATCTGGCCCGCGATGATCACTTCGTCGGCCTTGGTCTCTGCTGCGAACTTTTTGAGCCAACGCCGCACTGTTTCCGTGGAGCCAACGGCCGAACACCGCGTCATCCTTTCCACATGCGCCCTCTCATGCGGATTCCACAGCCCGTCCATCGTTTCCACGGGCGGAGGAAGGAGTCCGGGTGTGCCGCGAACCAAGTTCAGAAACTGCTGCTGGGCCGATGTGAAGAGTCGCCTCGCCTCGTCGTCGGTATCGGCCGCGAACACGTTTACTCCAACCATCGCATGCGGCCGATCGAGTGCCTCTGAAGGCTCGAAGTACCGGCGATAGAGAGCAAGCGCTTCGTGCAAAAAGTCGGGAGCGAAGTGCGACGCGAACGCGAAAGGCAGGCCCAGTTCGGCTGCCAACCGTGCGCTGAAGTCGCTCGACCCGAGGAGCCAGATTGGTACATCAAGGCCCTCTCCCGGGACCGCGTGAACTCCGTGGCCTGGCCCGCCAGGCCGAAAGTACCCGCGCAGTTCTTCGAGATCCTGTGGGAACGTGTCGCCGCTTCCTCCAAGATGCCGACGGAGGGCTCTTGCGGTTCGCTGATCACCACCGGGTGCGCGACCGAGCCCAAGGTCGATGCGACCGGGGAACAGTGACGCGAGTGTCCCGAACTGCTCGGCGATCACAAGTGGAGCGTGGTTCGGGAGCATGATTCCACCGGAGCCGACCCGGATGCGGGACGTGCCACCTGCGATGTGGGCAATGACCACAGAGGTCGCGGCACTCGCGATTCCGGGCAGGTTGTGGTGTTCAGCAACCCAGAATCGTGTGAATCCCAAACGCTCAGCGTGGCGAGCCAAGTCGAGCGTGTTGCGGAACGCCTCGGTAGCCGTGCCACCTTCGCGGATGGGCGACAGATCAAGGACCGAGAACGGGATGTCAGACAAGGATTTCATGACGTTCCTCGGGCGATTATTGTTCGCCTACAAGGGATACCACCAAAGTACTCGAGCATTACTCCGGCCGATCTTGAGTTCGACGACTTGCCAGCCCACGTTCCGCCTCCGGGAGTCTGTAACGCACCGAGCATGCCGTTGACTTCTTCAATGCAGATGACGCATCTGGATCAGTTCATGTTCGGGCAGTCGCATTCGCGTCGGGTCCGTTCTTGGTCGCAGGAGGCACTGGCGGCGAGGGCGGCCCTTCACTCTGACATCTCCATTCTTGAACGTGGGGTGCGGATGCCGTCGATCCTCGTCGCACAACAGGTTGCTGCGACACTTGAACCACGTTGGGATCGCTGCTCAGCGTAATGGATCGGGAGCCACAACCGAAGCGGAAGAAGTAGGCCGGGTCGAGGGAACGAGCTTTCGGGGCGCCCACGCGCAGGACACGATTCAGCCATGAAATCGTTGCTGATCGCCACGTCGTGGGGTAATGTTGATGCTCGAGGCTGATTTGTTGTTCCCAGTGCCGATCCTCTGGGAACGATCGGTTAAGATGACTGACGCATTTGATTCTTTCCCGCCTTCCTGACGTGCCCTGGTCATCAAGGGTGGCTCTCGCTCCGTGCGAAGACGTCCTTCACACCGAAGTGTTATCGCCTGATCCCCGCAGCGAAGAACTATGTTCCTGACTCCAAACTTTCGCCTGGTTGTGAGCGCGATCATTGTGCCGATCGCGTCCTTCGTGCCGTTGCTTTCCCTCACGGCTTCGGCGGGAGACGCCCAGGCAGAAGAGGCCCGACGCACCCAGGTGAACGAAACGTTTCGCAAGACGGTCGTTCCGTTCCTGAAGACTTACTGCATGGACTGTCACGGCAATAACAACAAGCGGAAGGGGGGCATCGACTTCGCGAAGATGATCCAGCGCCCCGCGGACGGGCGGTTCCGTAGCGCCTGGCAGGTTTCCCTCGCCCAGGTGCGGGAGCAGAGCATGCCGCCGGAGGAAGCCGGCAAACAGCCCTCCGAGGCGGAACGGCGTGCGTTCGTGGAGTGGGTCGGGATGATCAAGTATCTCAGCCCGGTCGACCCCGGGCCGTTTGTGATCCGTCGCCTCACCAAGGTCGAGTTCGGCAACACGCTGCACGATCTCTTCGGCGTCGATCCCGCGATCGTCGCTGAGCTACCCGACGACGTGCCTGGCGAAGGGTATCTCAACACCTTCTCGCCATTGCAGACCGAGCAGTACCTCGCGATCGCGAATGCCGTGCTCGATCGTGTGCTGGGTCCAAAAGACGGACAGCCGACGGAGATGCAGAAAAAGCTGTTCGGCGAAACTCCGCAGGACGGTAAAGCACGCGACGCGGCCAAGATCGTCGCTCGCGCACAGGCCCGTCGTGCGTTCCGTCGGCCCGCGTCCGATGAGGAAATCGAGACGTTGCTACGCGTCTTCGACCTGGCCCAGGCGAACAAGCTCACGTACCCGGCTTCGCTGCGACTCATGCTCAAGGCGATCCTCGTGTCACCGCAGTTCCTCTTCATCACGCCCGCGAAGGTCGTTGAAGGGGACAAGTCCATCGTCCCGCTGGACGACTATCAACTCGCCTCTCGGCTGTCGTACTTTCTCTGGGCCACGATGCCGGATGCCGAATTGGCCGACCTCGCCGAGAAAGGCAAGTTGCACGAACCGGAGGTACTCCGCGGGCAGGTGAAGCGGATGCTCGCCGACCGACGCTCTCGCGCGTTGTTCGATGGCTTCGGGTCTCAATGGCTCGGGGTTGGAAGTCTGAAGGGGAAGCCGTTCGACACCAAGAAGTTTCCACAGGTGACCCCTGAGATGCGGGCGGCGATGTACGACGAGGTGCGGTTGTTCTTCGACAGCATCGTTCAGGAGAACCGCAGTGTCGTGAGCTTCGTCGACAGCGACTACACCTTTCTGAACGGCACGCTCGCCCCTCTCTACGGCCTGGAGAAGACCGTCACCGGCTCGGAGATGCGACGGGTGAAACTCGCGGACGTCAACCGCGGCGGCATCCTTGGCATGCCCGGTGTTCTGGCGGTGACATCGTTCCCCGAACGGACGAGTCCCGTGAAGCGCGGCGTCTGGGTGCTGGAGCAGGTTCTGGGCCAGCACATTCCCCCGGCTCCGGCGAACGTCCCGACACTGGAAAAACAGAATCAAAAGCAGGTCGCGAACCTGACGCTGCGCCAGCGCACGGAGTTACACCGCAAGAACCCGACCTGCGCCAACTGCCACAAGGTTCTCGACCCGATTGGCTTCGGACTCGAAAACTTCGATGCCATCGGCCGCTGGCGCGACAAGGATGATTCGGGCGGGCCGATCGACGCCGCCGGCGAGTTGCCCGGCGGCAAGCGATTCTCGACACCGAAGGAACTGAAGGGCATCGTCGCCGGCCGCAAGGACGAACTCGCCCGGAACCTCACCGAGAAACTTCTCGCCTATGCGCTGTGCCGCCAGCTCGAAGGTTACGACGAGATCGTGGTGGATGGCTTGATGGAACGCCTCGCCCGCGATGGGTACCGCATGCAGTCGCTCGTCATGGAAATCGTCACCAGCTACCCCTTCTTGAACCGCCAGGTTGCACCCACCAATGCCAAGTAACTACCTTCTCAATCGGCGGACGTGTCTCAGGGGCCTCGGGGCCTCGCTCGCCCTGCCGCTGTTCGATTGCATGGGCTGGGCCGACACCAAGGCAAAACCGGCCAAGCCGCCGGTGCGACTCGGGTTCATGTACATGCCGCACGGCGTGATCGGGGGCGAGTTCTGGCCCAAATCGCCAGAGACGTTCCTGACCGCGCCGCCGCCCGCGTTGGAACCCCTGAAGCCCGTGCTCAACCGATGCCTCATGGTCAAGGGGATCTCCGGGGTTCCCATCGCCCCGTTCAACGGGGCACCGCACGCACTCGAACTGTCCACCTGGCTCACCGCCAAGCTGCCCAATGCGACCCAGCGCAACAAAATCGACATCGGCATCTCCGCAGACCAGATTGCCGCGAACTACGTCGGCCATTTGACCTCGTTGCCATCGCTCGAACTGGCCACGATGCCGCAGACACACAAGGAAAACCAGGAGGGGCTGAACGAGGGGTATTACACGCATTGCAGCTTCAGTTCCCCGAAGCAAGCCTTGCCCGCAGAGATCAACCCCCGCGCCGTGTTGAATCGCCTCTTCGGCAAGACCAGCAAGTCGGATCAGCCCACGCAGGCCGACCCGCTCGACGGGAAGATGTTGGACCTGGTCCTCGACGGGGCCCGCGACCTGAGACGGCGACTGCCGAAGGGAGATCAGGACAAGCTCGACGAGTACCTCGATAGTGTGCGCTCGGTCGAACGCCGCATTGCCGCCATCGAACACCGACAGAAGGAAGCGGCTCAGGCGAAGTCTGGCGTTCCCGCGAGCAAGAACAAATCGTCTGATTCGCCGCCGATTGAGATCAAAATTCCCGAGGGCGATAAGCGTAGCGAGTACATGGATGTCATGTGTGATCTCAACGTGCTGGCCTTCCAGGCTGACGTCACGCGAGTCAGCAGCTACATCGGCTCGACACCGAACGGCGTCTCGTATCCCGAACTCGGCTTCAGCGGCGAGCACCACTCCTACACACACCACGGGAACAAGGAGGAACCCAAGGGCCGCGTCGCCGCCATCACCGCGTTCAACATCGCGCGGTTTGCCAACATGGTGAAGAAGATGGCCGCCCTGCGCGAGGGCGATGGCACGCTACTCGACAACTGCATCATGATGTGGGGTTCCGGGCTGGAGGACGGGGACAAGCACAGCCGGGATAACCTTCCGTTCATCGTCGCCGGGGGCGGGGGCGGCTCACTCAGGACGGGTCGCTTCCTCACGGGAATTAAAGGCAACCAGGGTGACCTGCTCACGACCCTGCTCGGTTGCATGGGCGTCCCGCTGGACCGCCCCCTCGGCATCACCACCGGGCGGATAAAAGAAATGATGAACGCGTAAAATCGAGACTGACGAAACACGTCGCCGTCGATCGTGGCCATCCGGTCGGGGTCGAGTGCGGTGCCCGATGCCGTGGCGTGGCACCGTCAGCATGCTGACGATGCGATTGGATTTCATGGTTGTTCCACAAGCCAAATGTTGCGGTACAGCACGCGGCGTCCGAAGGCTTCGAACCAGATTGGGCCGTCCGCGGTCTCTGGACCCTTGAAACCGTGCGGCGTTGGACCGTTGACTTCTAACTTGTCAACAGTCTGGTGCCCGTTTAGCTTCACCGAGATCACCGCTTTCGACGTCTTTTTCCCGTTGTCATCGAAACGAGGTGCCTTAAAGTCGATGTCGAGAGTCTGCCAAACGAGCGGCGGTAGACACGAGTTCGGAACCTTGCTCGGGTAGGTGAAAACGCTTCCGCAAACACGCGGGTCACTCTTATTCTTCGCGGCTAGAAACTTCGACATCTTGTTCTTGTCGTCGACCAACTTGGGCCGATTCGGGCTGACAGCGCCTGACAGATCGAAATCGAATCCAAAGCTATCTCCGATCGCCACTTCATAGCGGGAGAGCATGTAAATGCCCGCGTCGGCCCTGCGCCACGGGATGTTTTGCGGTTCCCAACCGGTCAGAAACTCCACGTGTAAGGTGTAGTCCCGGAATTTTCGCTTGGTCACGGCCCCCGCCATCAAGTTTCCGTCGAACATCAGAGGCGCGGTCATCCCTTCGATGTCATTGCGTTCCTCGAACGCGTCCACATTCGGTTTCGCACCTCCGAAGAGGACGATTGCACCTGGGGGAGGTTGCTGTCCCAAAGTTTCGCTCTTGCGTTCCACCCGTTTCAACAGGATCTTCTTATCAGCACGTGTGAGCGTCAGGCCGTTGTCATCGAGAACCGCACTGACACCGGCATCACTCGGGGAACTGAACTCCGCTCTCCCTTCCGACAAGGGGCTGCTTTCCAACAGCCCATACCGGCCACCATCCCAACCATCGCCCGGCAATCCACCTTCCAGAATCAACGCATGAAACGATTTGTCGCCCCGTGCGACCACCTGAATGCCGACTCGCTTTTCTCCATCCTTACCGACGTATTCCCCCTGCAACTTCAACTCGGCTCCGATCGTCTGGGCATCGAACAGCTTCTTCGCCGCCGCCTCTCCCGCCTTGTCCAGCGTCTGAGCCGGTGCTTCTCCGGCCAACACTACGACCAACCACAGTGCCAAACTGGCGAATAACTTCTTCATCGTGTTTTCCTTTCATCCGATTGATGGCTGCTGATTTACTGCTGCGCGATTTTACTGGCCACGAACACCAACATGGGGCGAGATCAGTCTTCTTGTCCGTCCTTCGTCTCGTTTCGCGCCAGCAGTCCGCGAGCACCTGCCGACAAACGGGCGTCTTTGAAGGTAAAGGTCTGGGCAGCCAGAAGGACCGGCAGTGTCAAGTCGGACACCCACTCCGGAGTCGGTAACATTGACGGGTGGCTCACGGTGCGAAGATATATGGCTACCCGCAGCCCCGAAGCGACTGCACAATCCAGTTCACTGATTCAGCACCACTTTTCCTTGTCCACGACGTTACTCGATGCGCATTTTCCAGAAGACTTCTTCGGGTTTAGTCCGGATAGCATGGCGTGACCTCGATGAAGTCGTCAGACGCAGGCGGTTCCGCATTCTACCACTGTCCCCGAGTCGTGCCGAATCAAGATGTTACTCTCGATGCTTGTCGAGGCCAGGACACGATTTGTCATGCGGATGGCAGTGTGGTAGCAAGGAAGGAGGAAAACTGATCCCGAGTTTACCGTAAGTGGAAGGCAGGATTGGCCATGTCCAAACGCAAACTCACACCAG
>Ga0105047_10000201_pt1 | contig 91399 bp, 82 predicted proteins | sample MAT04_FD_78384 | JGI IMG/M metagenome (GOLD analysis project Ga0105047, IMG submission 78384) | Freshwater microbial communities from Lake Fryxell liftoff mats and glacier meltwater in Antarctica - MAT-04 (megahit assembly) | ecosystem: Environmental > Aquatic > Freshwater > Ice > Liftoff... | reverse complement strand
GGCCGGCCAGTCCCAGCGACTGCGCCGGCCTCTCGCTTTACGCCGCCAACGCCGTAGCGCGAAGACGGTCGTCCAAACCGAGAGAGCCGAGCGGGCGAGTCACGAAGGAGCGTGAGAGGCGGCTGGTGGGAAAGCGCGCGAGACAACACATGCGCTGCCCGATCGTCCCTGACCGAGCAAACGCTTGGCCGCGAGGCGCTTGGCGGTGAAGTACTGCTTGATGTCCTCATCGAGCATCAGCTCGGCGGCGAGCTCGGCGATGGAGGTACGCAGTGGGGACGGCGCTCTCACTTGGCGGCTGCGCAGGACAGCGGCGCGAGCGCGATTCGCAGCTTGGCGATCGCGCCGCCGACCACCGCTCCCCCGCGCGGCGCGCCGTAGAGACGGCGCTGGATGACCTGCTGCGAGACGCCGCAGCGGCGAGCGATCTCGGACTGACTCAGGCCCTCGAAGAAGAAGAGCTCGACGGCTTCGCGCTGCTTGCCGGTCAGGGACTGTTCGACGGCGCGGCGCACCGCGCGCTCGCGCACTTCCGGACGGGCCGGCTCAGGCGTTCCTTTCATGGTGGCGTTGCATCAAGAGGTGCTTGGCGTGTTGAGGCGTAGAGGTGATGGCGTGAGGGCTGCGACCACCGAGGTCCCAGCGTCGAAGAAGCATCAGGTCTCGGAGCTGTGAGGTGTTGGCGAGGCGGCGCATGGTGCGGCGGGGGTCCCGCAAGAGATCGAGGTGATACAGGACCAAGAGGCGCACCCGCTCCGAAACCAGGCCATCGAGCAGCTCGGCGCCCACCTCGTCGTGCGACTCCCCGTCGGTGACGCACGCTTTTCCCACATCGTGAAAGAGGGCCGCAGCCCAGAGCTCGGGATCATCGGTGGAGGCGCGCGCCAGATCGAAGACTTGAAGGGAGTGATAGAGGGCGTCGCCCTCGGGATGGTAGCGCGGAGACTGCTGCACCCCATCGAGGTCGAGCAAGAGGGTGAGGAGCGGATGGTGCATCTCTACCCTAGGCGAAGCTACACCCACCGGTCGCCGATCACTCGCAGCCGGCGGTCGGACACTCGACGGTGATGGTGAGCTCTTGGGTGACGTCACCGATCGTGGCGCGTACCCGGGCGGTGCCCGAGCCGGGGCTCGCGTAGTAGATGCGGGCGCCGCTCACGGGAGCGGTCCCGAAGCCGTACTCGCGGAGGGCGAGGACCTCGTCACCCTCGATGACCTCCCAGGTGATAGCGTCTGCGCTGAGAAGCGGACCTTCGGCATCGGACGCGCGGCACACCAGCTGAGGTGCCGTGGCGCCCTCTTCGATGAACGGGACGCTGAGCGTCGTCTGCGCTTCGAGCTCCTCCATGTCCCACTGGACCGCGTTCGAGCTGGTCCAGAGACCGCAGTCGAGACGGGTCGCGCGTCGCACTTCGATGTTCGCGCGATCGAACACCGCGGCGCCTTCGTTGAACGTGACGGTTCCGGGGCCTGCGGTGCTCGCGCTGACGGAGACACGCCAGTCGCCGTCCTCCTCGTCGCGCGTCGCCGAGCTGGAGGTGAGCGCGCCCGTCACGTCGGGCTCGAGCACGTCCTGGGCACCCTCGATCACCAGGGTCGTCGATGCGCCGAGCGCGAGCGGGACCTCTAGGTTGCAGCCACCACCGAGGCCAGGGCAGAGGCCATCGGAGATCTGCCAGCGGGTGCGGCCGAGCTCGCCCTGGGTCCAGTCGCCCTCCAGGCCTGCGAGGGGGTTGCAGCCAGCGAGGGGGATGAGGGCGATCAGGAGAAGCGGGGTGCGCATGCAGGTGACTCCGAGGGGAAGGGGTTCGGGGCGCATCGCAACGGGGATGCCAAGCGTGTTCGGGGCCCTGAATTCGGGCACGGGCATGGGCTCGGGCACGGGCGTCAGAGCGAAAGCCGGATCGCCACGCCGCGCCTGTGGCAAGCCGTTCACGCTAGCGCGCTCCGACCTGAGCCACCCTGCGTCAGTCGCAGGTGCAGGGGTCACTCGCACCCAGCCGCGGGGCACGCGACGGTGAACGTGAGATCCTGGGTCACGTCGCCGAGGGTGGCGCGTACCCGTGCCGTACCCGGCCCGGGGGTCACGTAGTGGATGCGGGCGCCGCTCACCGGTGGGCCCCCGAAGCCGTACTCGCGTAGGGTGAGGACGTCGGCGCCTTCGATGATCTCCCAGGTGATCGCATCGACGCTGAGTAGCGGACCTCCGGAATCCGCTGCGCGGCACACCAGTTGAGGTTCCCTGGCGCCCTCCTCGACGAACGGGACATCGAGCTCCGTCGAGGCTTCGAGTTCCTCCATGTCCCAGCGAACTGCGTTGGAGCTGGTCCACACGCCGCAGTCGAGGCGGGTGGCGCGCCGCACTACGATGCTCGCCCGATCGAACACGGCCGCACCCTCGCTGAATACGATGGCCCCGGCCCCGGCGCTGCTCGCACTCACCGTGACATGCCAGTTGCCGCTCTCCTCGAATTGCGTCGCTTCGATCAAGGTGAGCGCGCCAGTCACGGTGGGCGCGAGGGTCACATCCTCAGCACCACGGATCTGCAGCACGATCGATGCGCCGAGCGCGAGCGGGACCCCGAGGTCGCAGCGACGATCGTTCGGGCAGAGGCCGTCGTTGAAGTGCCAACGGGTGCGCCCGAGCTCGCCCTGCGTCCATCCGCCTTCGGTTTCAACGAGCTCAACGGGTGGTTCACATCCCGCGACCGCGACGAGGGCGACGAGCAGGATCGGCTTGGACGAAAAGGGCATGTCGAGGCTCCGAGGTTGGTGCAGACGTGCGGACCGACGTCACGACGCCCTTCGCAACCCCGGTGCCAACGCCAGGACACCCCGCTTCCACGCTGATTGGGCCCAACGGCCGCGAAGCCGAGTTCAGGTGTCGCGCCACCCTGTGAATCGCCGGCACGGTCGCCGGTGGTTCGCACCTGCGATGGACAATCGTCGAAGCGAGCGTCAGTCGCAGGTGCGCGGGCCGACCACCCTGTAGTCGCCGGTGACGTAGGTGCCCGTCGGGTACGCGCGATCGAAGGTCCAGGTGATGCCGTACTGGGTGATCGAGGTCAAAAGCTCGCCGGGGCCGATGTCGATCGGAGCGTCATTGCCGGGCGCGTCCATCGCTCGCGTGTCGAGAACACCGGCGTCGGGCTCCGAGGACCCATCACAGGCCATCACGAAAGCGAGCCCCATCATGAGCAAGAGGATCGGCCGCATCGTGCGCATGTCGTTCTCGTGTGGGTCTCTCAGGACCCGAAGGGCATCACGGCTCGACGCCGAAGCAGTCGAGGACCTGCAGCATGTGCGCTGGGGTCCCGCCCTCGATGCCGATGCGGAGCGAGATCGTCTGCGCCTCTTCCCAGGGCCACCAGAGCCCGTACGGCGTGAGGCGACCGACCGGCTGCGCGGTGTAGATCATCTGCGCCGCGCGGATGCCGCCGGTGCGCTCGGCCAGCTCTTGAAGGACGGGGCTCGCGTTGGGGAGGTTCCGCTCGGTGACGCCATAAGGGAAGATCGGCGCCAAGAGCTTGCGCGCTTCGGGCGCGAAGTCGGCGGCGAAGCTCGAGGCGACGCACTCGAAGCGGTTGTCGTAGCTCCACCCGCGGTGCGGCCACGATGCGCGCAGCTGCTTGAATCCGTCGAGGACTGCCTGTTCGGGCCCGGTCATGGAAAGCACCGTACCCGAGAACGGTCTCGGGAGGGACGGACTAAAACCGAAAGCCGATTTGGAGGAAGCCGCGGAGCTGGTAGCCGACGGCGTCGCCGGGCTCGTTGAGGCAGATGTTCGTCGGGCTGCTCTCACAGTCGTCCATGCCTATGGAGGTGACGGCCTGGCGGGACATGTTGAGAAGATTGAGGCCCACACCCGCGCCGATGGTGAACCAGTTGGTCAGGTAGATGTCGAGGCCGAGGGCCGAGTCGAAGGACCAGCCGTAGACCGTGGTCGCGCTCATCGCGGGGTCGCTGTAGTTGGCTTGCCCCTGCCACGCGTAGCCCGCGCCGACGCGCACGTACGGCTCGACCACGGGGATGGGCAGCCGCAGCGTGACGTCGCCGCCGATGTTGCCGATGTCGAAGTTCTGGTAGTTCGCGTAGGTCACCCGCGCGCCGATCGAGAGGATGAAGACCCGGAAGCCCACGCCGAGCCCCGCGAAGGGTCCGGTGCCCTCGATGTCCTGGAACGCGCTGTCCGGCGCACCAAAGGTGCCGGCGCCTTGGAACGCGATCAGGTTCACGCTGGAGACGCCGCCCTCGAACTCGAACCAGATGAAGTCGACGTCGCGTCCGTCGCTCTCTTCTTCGTCTTCGTCGGGCTCAGGCGCAGGAGCCGCGCCGCCGGTGTTCACCCGACCGGTCTCGGTCGCCGCGTGGGTGCGGGGCGCGGTGGCTTCCGGGCCGCTGGTGGTGGTGCTCGGCGTCGTTCGCACGGGCGGCGTCGTTCGCACGGGCGGCGGCGGGCTCGCAGGCGGCGGTGTGGTCGGCGCTTCGGTGACGGGCGGCGGCGTATCGCTCGGGGGTGGCGCGGCCTCCTCCTCGACGGCCGCGGGTCCTTCTTCGGGCGCGCTCTCCTCTTCTTCCTCGAGCGGCTGTTGGGCGAGCGCGGGAGCGGCGAGCAAGAGGAGCGCGGAGAAGCAGAAGAGCGGACCAAGCGGAGAGCTACGCATCGCGCGAGTCTACGAGCCAGCGCGTGTAGGCGCCCTTCCGAAGGTCTCGCGTGAACGCTCAGGCCTTGGGGATGCGGGGATCGTCGGGGACCTCCACGTCGGTCTCGAAGAACGATCCCTCGCTCGCGCCCTCGTCGGTGATAGGCGAGCCGGGGATCACGTAGCGCCCCTCGAACCAGTTCCCCAGATCGACCAGCTTGCAGCGGGGCGTGCAGAACGGGAACGCCGGCCCATCGAGGGCGACGTCCTTCTTACAAGAAGGGCACTTCTTACGAGAGGCCATTCGCGCTCACTCGTCGTCGGGGATGCCGGGCAGCCTGGGCCTCGGGAAGCGCTTGCTGGTCACGGCGCGCCACTCGGAGAGCGCGTCGCGCATCGAGGCGGCCATCGGCGCGTTCGGCACCACCGAGATCTCGGGGTCGTCGTCGTCGACGAGGATGATCTCGGGCGCGTCATCGATGTCGACGATGGTCTCGGGCTCGTCCGAGTTCGCGTGGCGCTTGGACGGCGGAGGACGGGTCGCGTGACGCTTGGGTACCGCGACGACGCCGGGGCCCGCGTCGATCCGGATCACCAGCGCGGAGAGGTTGTCGTCTGCGCCGTTGGTCAGCGCCTTGGCGATGAGCTCGCGCACGTGATCACGCACCGAGGGCGTGGTCGCCAGGATCTCCGCTATCTCGTCGTCGCCGAGCGCATCGGTGAGCCCATCGCTGCAGAGGATGAATCGGTCGCCGGGGGCGAGATCGAGGGTACGCACCCCGACCCGCACGTTCTCGGTCATGCCGATGGCGCGGGTGATCACGTTGCGGGGCAGGCGCGCGGCCTCTTCATCCGAGAGGTCGGGGCGCAGCTCGAGGACGTCGTTGGCGAGCGAGTGATCCTGGGTCAGCTGCTCGAGACGTCCGGCGCGCATGCGGTAGCAGCGGCTGTCGCCCACGTGCGCCAGGTGCACGACGCCGTGCTCGGGGAGCGGAGTGATGGCCACCAACGTGGTGCCCATGCCGCGGTACATGTCGGACGAACGCGCGATGTCGAGCACGTCCCGGTTGGCGCGCACCACCGCTTGCGCCAAGCGACGGGCGGCCACGGGGAGGCCGAGCACGTCGAAGACGGGGGCCGCTTTCATGGCCTCCTTGGTGCTCTCGAAGTACCGCGCGATGGCGGCGACCGCGATCGAGCTGGCGAGGTTGCCTCCATTCTCACCGCCCGCCCCATCCGCGACCGCGAACAAGCGCAGGTCGCTGCGGACTAGGACGGCGTCCTCGTCGTAGGTACGTCCGCCGATGTTTTTCTCGGCAGCGACGTCGATATCGAGCAACGGGAGTTCGAGATCAGGCTCAGCGGACATCGATTGACCGAGCATACACGTCTCGATGCGGCGGCGTCTCGCCAAAGACCCGCGCGTTGCTCACCTGTCCAGGCCCGCGGGCTTGCTCCCGCCAGCGTTGCTGGCTAAACGCAGGCCCCCGATGGCCAAGCCCAGGAAACTGCCCCCGCCCAGCGCCTCGACCGCCGACTCGCTCGGTCAGATCCAGACGCCCGGCATCAAGTGGAACATCGTCGCCGCGATCGGCGCGGGCGTGGTGGTCGCGTGGGTGACCGCGTTCCTCTTGGTCCCCTACGTGAACTACTGGGCCGTGGTCGTGGTCGCGGCGCTCACCGTCGCGCTCTTGGGCTTCGGCGGCTGGGCCTACAACTACACCCGCAAGCAGAGCGCGCTCCTCGACATCCTGCGCGGCGCGACCGACGACGAAGGCCGCAAGAACGCGCTCGCGAAGCTCTCGCAGGGCAACACCAAAGACGCGATGAACGCGGTCGCGCGGGCCCAGCTGATGGCGCGCGAGGATCCCAAGGCCGCCATCGAAGTGCTCGAGGCCATCGACATCGACAAGGCTCCGAGCATGAGCCAGGACGAGGTCCGCGCGGTGCTCGCGCAGCTCTATCTCGTGGTGGGCCGGGTGAAGGACGCGCGTCCCCTGGTGGATCGCATCAAGGTCGAAGGGGCCCCTGTCGCCAAGGCGCGCGCGATGTACGCCGCGGTCTCCGCCGAGACGCTGGCCCGCACCGGCAGCGCACCCGAGGCCAAGAAGATCCTGGAGAACTACCGCGGCGACAACCCCGAGTACGCGGACATCGCGCCGATGCTCTACCGGGCCGCAGTGTTCACCTACATCGCCACCAAGAACCGGGGTCTGGCCCGCAGCGCGATGTTCGCGCTGGCGCAGGTCGAGCCGAACTTGCTGGCGCCCTTCGTGATGAAGGGCTCCTCGCTCGAGATGCAGAACATGGCCAAAGAGGTCCTGTCGGACACTGGCTTTCAGACCAAAGCCAAGATGAAGATGCAGCGCTAGGCGCTCTGCTGCTTGCGCGGCGCGGCGTGCTAGCCACAGCGGCCTTGCGCGCCTGGTACGCAGGCCGCACGACACACCCCCGATGCCCCAGCCCAAGGCGCAACCGACCGACCGCGATGATGACGAGCTAGCGCTCGAGGGTGAAGTGCTCTCGGGCGAGGTGATCGAGGGCGACGTAGTGGATGCCGAGCTCCCGGAGAGCGAGGTTCAGGCGGCCCGTCGCGCCCCGGGAGCAAGGACCCGGGTGGTCCTGAATGACCCGGAGACGAACGAAGACGCGGACGAAGACGCGGACGAAGGGGACACGAGCGAAGCGAGCTCCGACGATGAGGACGCGTTCGAGCCGGACGCGGTGATCGATGCGAGCGTCGAGGAGCCGGAGATCGACATCAGCGTCCTGCCGACCCCCGCGAAGAAGAAGGCCGCGGACAACAGCAAGGAAGGCGCGCTCAGCCTCCGTGATCCCCTCGCCGCGTACATGCGCGATGTACAGCGCTACCCGCTGCTCAAGCTCGAGGAGACCCAAGCGCTCGCCGAGACCTACGTGACCACAGGGGATCTCGATGCAGCGCGCAAGCTGGTGACGGCGAACCTGCGGCTGGTGGTGAAGATCGCCTACGACTACCGGCAGGCGCACAAGAACCTCTTGGATCTCATCCAAGAGGGGAACATCGGCCTCATGCAGGCGGTGAAGAAGTACGACCCGTACCGCGGCGTGAAGCTCTCGAGCTACGCGGCCTGGTGGATCCGCGCGTACATGCTGCGCTTCATTCTCAACAACTCGCGCCTCGTGAAGCTCGGGACCACCCAAGCGCAGCGCAAGCTCTTCTTCAACTTGAAGAAGGAGAAGGCGCGATTGTCGGCGATGGGGATCGAGGCGACTGCCGAGGTGATCGCCAACCGCCTTCAGGTGACCACCGAAGAGGTGAACCAGATGGACGCACGCCTCTCGTCGGGCGACGCGTCGCTCGATGCCCCCTTCGGCAACGCCGAGGGCAAGAGCAGCTCGCGCATCGAACAGCTGGCCGACACCGAGTCGAGCCGCGCGGATGATCGGCTCGCCAACACCGAGCTGCACGATCTGCTGACCAGCAAGATCCGCGAGTACGGCAAGACGCTGGTGGGCAAAGAGGCGGTCATCTTCGAAGAGCGCCTCTTGGCCGACGAGCCCAAGACCCTGCAGCAGCTCGGCGACCGGTTCGGGGTGACGCGCGAGCGGGTGCGTCAGCTGGAGAAGCGGCTTCAGGGGCGGATCAAGGCGTACCTGGAGAGCCAGATCGAGTCGTCGGCGCTGCCGTGAGCGGGCGTGAGGGCGGGGGCGAGCGTGAAGGCGGGGGCAAGTTGTCGCTCGTCGCGACCCCCATCGGGAACCTCGAGGACATCACCCTTCGCGCGCTGCGCATCTTGCGCGAGGCCGACGCGGTGCTCGCGGAGGACACCCGGCGCACCCGCGGGATGCTCACGCACCATGGGATAGGCACCCGGCTCATCAGCGTTCATGAGCACACCACGGGCGACAAGCTCGAGGCGCTGACCAGCGAGCTCTTGGGCGGGGCGCGCTATGCGCTGGTGACCGACGCGGGCTCACCGCTCGTGAGTGATCCCGGCGCCGCGCTGCTCGAGCGCTGTGTGCGGAGTGGGATCACCGTCGAGGCGATCCCTGGGGCCTCGGCGCCCATCGCCGCGCTGAGCGTCGCGGGCTTTCAGGTTCCGTCGTTCGAGTTCGTGGGCTTCCTTCCGCGCAGCGGGAGCAAGCGAACCAAAGTGCTCGAGCGCTTGAAGGCGCAAGCGGGCGCCATCGTGTTGTTCGAGGCCCCGGGACGCATCGGAGACACCCTGAAGGATCTGAGTGAGGTCTTGGGGGCACAGCGATCCGCCGCGGTCTGTCGCGAGCTCACCAAGCTGCACGAGGAGGTGGTCCGCGGTGAGCTAGGCGAGCTGGCGCTGCGCTACGCGGACGTCGAGGTACTCGGCGAGATCACGCTCGTCATCGCGCCCGACGAGCACGCGGGCGAGGCGCCCGAGGTCGACGCGGCCGAGATCGACGCGCGAATCGACGCGGGCTTGGACGCGAACGAGAGCGCCCGCGATCTCGCCAAAGCGCTCGCGGAGCAGCTCGGCCTACCGAAGCGAGAGATCTACGAGAGAGTGCTCGCGCGCCGATCGGCCCGCGCACCCAGCTGATCGATCGCGCGCGAGCACGTGCTCGATGCGGTCGGCACCGCGCCGAAGGCGCGAACAACACAGTCCAACCGTGGTGATAACCCGCACGCTACTGCGGCCCGACCGCTTCCATTGCACCCCGTGCATGCCGTTACCATGGGCGCTCGCTTGTAGGAGTACCCATGACCGCTCGCATCTCCCTCCTCTCGATCGCCTTGGCCCTCACGTCGGTCGCTGCTGGCTGCACGATCGGGGACAACAACCCGATGCGCGACGCGGGGGTGAGAACCGACGGCGCACCGATCGAGGGAACCTGCGAGTCGATGACCGATTCGGACGGCGACGGGCTCTTCGACGATTTCGAGGGCAACGGTCGGGTCGACACCGACCGCGACGGTATCCCCGACTCGATGGACACCGACTCGGACAACGACGGCATCCTCGATCAGGACGAGTCCGGATCGCTCGGGGGCTGCTCGGCGCGCAATTCCGACGGCGACGACTACGCCGACTTCCGCGACAACGACGCGGACAATGACGGCCTGAGTGATCGCCAGGAGGTCGAGGAGACCTTCACCGATCCGTTCAACGCCGACACCGACGGCGACGGCTACTCGGACACCGCGGAGTGGGCGACCCCCGGCGCGGATCCCAACGACGCGACGGTGGGCCTGTCGCCCGACGACTTCTACGTGGTGCTCCCCTACGGCGCAGCCCCGGTAAACAGGACGCTGCTCTTCAACACCAACGTCCAGCAGGCCGACGTTTTCTTCATGCTCGATCGCACCGGCTCGATGTCCGAAGAGGTCACCGAGCTGCGCCGCAGCTTGGCGACGGTGGTGCCCCAGATGGTCGCGCGGATCCCCGATCTCGGCGTGGGTTTTGGCGGCTTCTCCGGTTTCGGCGGCGCAGCCGCAGGTCGCATGTGCGAGACGGTCCCGATCTTCGGGACTCTCTGCACCGACGGCGAGGGCAACGCAGGCGATGTGCCCTTCAACCTCTACTCGGTGATCACCACCGACACGACCCAGATGCTGAGCGACGTGAACATGCTCCGCGCGGATCAGGGTGGTGCCAACTGGGCCTCGCATGGGGAGGCACTCTTTCAGGCGGCGACCGGCGATGGCGTCTTGCCCTGGGTAGGCGAGCAGCACTGCGTGACTTGGCCCGACGAGACAGGGCGCCGCTACGGATACCCCTGCTTCCGCCCTGGCTCACTGCCCATCATGGTCGTGATGACCGACACCTCGTCTAAGAACGGCCCCAACACCGGTGGGGTGTCCGGGGGCACCTACGACCCCAGCGGCTTCAGCATGGGTCCGCCTCCCCACACCTACGACCAGACCCTCGGCGCCCTGCAGGGCATCGGCGCCCGGGTGGTCGGCGTCCTCAGCATCACCGGCGGCGGCACCGATTGCGGCCCGCAGATCAGCAACCCCACCTGCATCACCCAGTTCGACACCTGGGCGCGAGAGACCGGCACCGTCCGCGCCGACGGCACCCCCATCGTGCTCCAGATCGGATGCAACGGTTCGGGCCTGGGGGCCAGCTTGGTGGACGCGATCGAATACCTCGCGACCGAGACGCCCCAGGACATCTCGACCCGCGTCCAGGACGGCGACGACTTCCCGGTCGGCGTGGGCCCGGTGGACGTGAACGACCTCATCAATGCGATTCGTCCCGTCGCGCTGCGCCCCACCGCCGGCGGCACCATCCCCTGTCCCGACGCGACCCGGTGCGACGACGCCCGCTTCTTCGACGTGACCCCCGGCGATGATGTGGAGTTCGACGTCGAGTTCCAGAACACCACGGTCGAGCCGATCGCCACCGCCCAGGTCTTCCGTGCGACTATCTTCGTGGTGGGCAATGGCGTCGCCGATCTGGATGCGCGCGAGGTGGTCATCATCGTTCCCGCTGGGTCGGTGCCTTTCCTCGAGTAGGCCGCATGGCCTTGTCCTGCGGACTGCCTCCCTACCGCTGGGGGTTCTTGTCCTGCGGACTGCCTGTCTCCGCTACTCGGGTGTTGATCGAATTGCGCGGTTGCACGCTGCAAGCAGGGGGTAGGACCTACGGTCGCACCCCCTGCACCCCCCCTCCCCTTTGTGCCCGCACCAGCGTTGGTTTGGCGACCCAGACGCCTCCTCGCTCGCCTGGGAGCTGGGGCCTAACGCATGGCCGTTGGTGGTGGATGACATCGAACGTGTCAGCTGGGTCTGCCAGCTTCGCCTACTGTGCTGGTGCTCCGCAGGGACTACTCTTTGGACGACTGCTCTGGCATCATCGAGACATCCACGCTGTGTCTGATCGGCTTGCGGGACGGTGGGTGTAGGGGCGATGGCGCTGCCGTCGCGGTGGTCGGCGACATTTGCCGCCGACCACCGACTCGTCACTTCGTGATGTTCACCAGGGTGCCGGCGCCCTTGCTCCAGCTCGCGGGCGTAGCGGGCAGCGCGGCGCGCGTCACCATCGACGTCGACGAGCCGGGCTTTCACTACGAGGGATTCTTCACGGCAGCCGCGCCGCTGCAGTTCGGATTGCCGCCCGAGATCTGGAGCGCGGTCGAGGCGAGTACGGGCGCGGGCCACGCGGTGCACGTCGGCGTCACCACCCTGGTGGGCGGCGCGGCGGCGGGTCCGGCGAACGAGACGCTGCGCATCGCCCAGGGCCGCCTGGCCGGCAGCATCTACTACAACTGGTACAACTCCGCGCTCGGAGGCGGGGGCGCTATCCTGAGGGTGCGGTTTGGCGAAGACGCGCAGTTGGTGCAGGGCGGATGCACCGTGTGTCACTTCGCGGGCGCGACGCTCACCCTCCCCTATGGCGAGGCGGGCGAGGGTCACATGAATTACGAAGCGACGGTGCTGCCCATCGCGACTACTACTGGGTCGTCTTCACCAGCCGTCGTAGCTACGGCAACACCCTCGCTCCCGGCGGCGCCATCGCGGGCGGCGATGATCCTTGGGGCTACACCACCGCAGGCGGCGCGGAGATCCCGAGCGTACGCAAGAAGCTCTGGATTGCGGCCATCGATCTGCGCGGTGCGCCCGGTTCGGATCGGAGCCATCCGGCCTTCTACCTGTCGGGGCAAGAGCTGCTCTCGGGGAACATGCGTGGGTTTGCGGCGCTCGATCCCTGCCGCGCGGACGGCGCAACCTGCGAGTCGGCGGCGGACTGCTGCGGCGGCTTCTGTCGCCAGACGGGCGTCGATGACGAAGGCGCGCCCATCTTGATGTGTGTGCCGCCGCCCGAGGGATGCTCGGAAGAGCTCGAGACCTGCACGGTGAGCGCCGACTGCTGTGGTGCGCCGAGCGGATCAACCTGTATCAACAACCACTGCGCGCAGCCCGGCGTCGACTGAGCCGAGCCTGGTCAGACGCCTGAGAGGATCTTCTTGGTGAGTCGCTGTCGGCAGGTGTCGTAGCCCGACCAGGGGTCGCGTCGTTCGATGCGCTCCAGCGCGTCGGCGAAGCTGAAGCCCGCGGGGTCGAGGCCCTCTTCCAGCTCCTTCCACGTCACCGGGAGTGCCACCGGGGCGCCAGGGCGGGCGCGGGGGGAGAAGCACGCGATGGCGGTCGCGCCCCGGCCGTTGCGTAGGTAGTCGAGGAAGATCTTGCCCTTCCGGACCGCCTTCCGCGCGTTGATCACCAGGTGATTGGGGTCGTTCGCTGCGAGCTCCGTCACCAGCGCGAGCGCAAAGCCTTTGTGGGTGTCCCAATCGTGGTGCGGGGTCAGCGGCGCGACGACGTGCACGCCTTTGCCGCCCGTGATCTTCGCGAAGCTCTTCAGGCCGAGCTCACTCAAGCGATCCCGGATGAGGACGGCCGTCTCGATCACCCGATCGAAGGGCACGCCCTCGGCAGGATCGAGGTCGATGGCGAGTTGATTGGGCTTCTCCAGCCGATCCAGATGGCAGAGCCACGTGTGCACCTCGAGGACCCCGAGCTGCCCCAGCGCGATCAGGCCCGCGACGTCGTCGACGTACATCGCATTGGTTGCCTTGCCGCCCTCCCTGATCTTCGCGTGATGGATGGCATCCGGCGTGGTCGCGTTGGCGTGCTTCTGAAAGAACCCCTTGGCCGTGTGGCCGTCGGGACATCGCAGGAGCGACAGCGGACGCCCCGCGATGGCGCGCAGCATGGGCTCCGCGACACTCGCGTAGTACGCGATGAGCTGCCCTTTGGTGATGCCCGCTTCGGGGTAGAGCACCTTCTCGAGGTTGGTGAGCTTCACCCCCACGTTCAGCTCAGCGAGCGTCTCTTCGATCGAGCCCTCGCGCTCCTTCGAGCGCGCCTTCTCCGCGCGATCGGACTGCCACACCCGCGCGGGATGTTTGGCGACCTCATCGAGGGTCTTGCCGCTGCGCGCGCTCTTCGGAGCGTCCTCGGTGATGTCGATCTCGCGGCTCCCGTCGTCATCGATTTTGAAAAGGAGCCAGCTCTCCTTGTCCTTTCCCTTCGCCGCCCGCTTGGGCTTCAGCCGCACCAAATGAAATCCACCGTTCAGCTTCGTGCCCTTCAGGGTGAACTTCAGATGTCCCTTCGCCATGGCGGCGGCCGCGTCCTTCTCGGTGTCGTCCTCGCCCTGCCACGTGCCCTCGTCCCAGACGATCACCGTGCCTGCGCCGTACTGACCCTCGGGGATGACTCCCTCGAAGGTGCGGTAGTCGAGGGGATGGTCCTCGGTGCGGGCGGCGAGGCGCTTGATCGCCGGATCGAGGCTCGGGCCCTTGGGGACGGCCCAGCTCCACAGGACTCCCTCATGCTCCAGGCGGAAATCGTAATGCAGTCGCGACGCATCGTGCTTCTGCACCACGAAGCGCAGCGCGGCAGCCATTCTGGCAGCGTTCTTCGGGGTCTTCTTCACGGCGGACTTCCGGGTCTGGCCACTCGGCTCGCTGGTGACGTCGAAGTCGCGCCGAGCGTGGTAGGTGCGGAGCGAATCGGAGCCGGGACGAGCGCGAGCCATGCCCCCGCGCCTCGCGAAACGTATGCCAGCCGAGGCGTGCGCCGAGCACCAAGAGGGCGTGCGCTCCTGCTACAGGCGGGGCGCGTGCGACCCGGCGAGTGCGTGAGGTAGCGCGGATTTGCAGGGGTAACCTGCGCTGGATCGCTCCCTGCAAAACGACGGGGCATGGCGACCAAGAAGGCATCCCCGAAGAAGCGCGCCCCCAAGAAGCCCTCGCCCGAGAAGGGAGCCAAGACGACGGGCAGCAAGAGTTCGTCGAACGACGCTAGTGAGAGCGAGACCCGCGGCACCGGGGACACCTCGAGCCGCGCGATGTGGTCGGGAACGCTTGGGTTTGGTCTCTTGCAGATTCCGGTGAGTCTCTATCCCCTCGAGCGCAGCAGCGATCTCTCGTTTCACCAGCTCGATGGACGCGACATGCAGCCCGTGGGCTACAAGCGATACAACAAGACCACCGGCGAAGAGGTGCCCTACGAGGAGATCGTCCGGGGCTACGAGATCTCCAAAGGCGAGTACATCGTGGTCACCGACGAGGAACTCGCCAGCGCCAACGTCGAGGCGACCCAGGCCGTCGATATCCTCGATTTCGTCGATCTGAAGGACATCCCCTATGCGTACTTCGAGCGGCCCTATTTGGTCGGGCCCGCCAAGCGCGGGGAGAAGGCGTATTCGGTGCTCCGCGATGCCCTGACAGCCAAGGGGCGCGCGGCGATCGCCACCGTCGTGCTGCGGACCCGGCAGCACCTCGCGGCCGTGCTGGTCGACGGCGACTCGCTGGTGCTGGAACTCCTCCGCTTTCCGCACGAACTCAAGAAGGCCGACGCGGCGTCGGTCGCCAAGGGCAGCATCCACGCCAAAGTGACCGAACGCGAGCAGTCGATGGCCGAGGCGCTCGTCGATCAGATGACCGCCGATTGGGATCCCGAGAAGTACACGGACGCGTACCGCGACGACGTGATCGCGATGATCGAGAAGAAGGCCAAGACCGGCAAGGCCGTCGAGGTGAGAGCGCCCGCCAAGAAGACCACGGGTAACGTCACCGATCTCGCCGACCTCCTGCAGCGCAGCCTGAAGAAGTCGATGGCCCCCGCGCTGCAGAAGAAGGCCAGCTGATTGAGGCATCGCGCTTCACTGGCACCGCAAGTTGCGCCTCAGCTCGCGACGCTGGTCCAGGCCCCGCCGGAGGGACCGCAGTGGTCCTTCGAGATCAAGTACGACGGATACCGGGCACTTGCCTCACGTGAGGGTGACGCGGTGATCCTCCGTTCCCGCAATGGCCTGGTGTTCCCAGCGTTCGCGCCGATCGTTCGACGTCTCCGCGCGCTTGGAGGCGAATCGCTCGGCTTGGATGGTGAGCTCTGTGTCCTGGATGACGAGGGCCGACCTCGCTTCGAGCTGCTGCAGGCCGCGCTCAGTGAGCGCGCCTGGGACTGCGTCGTGTACTTCGTCTTCGATCTCTTGCTGTGCGATGGGGTTGATTGGCGAGGAGAGCCGCTCGCCATCCGGCAGGCGCGCCTCGGCAAGCTCCTTCGCACCACGGATCGGGGACCGGTGCGCCGCGTCATCAGCCACCAAGGCAGTGGTGCAGACTTCCTCGAGGCGACCCGCACGCTGGGCCTCGAGGGCATGATTGCCAAACGTATGGATCGCCCCTATCGGAGCGGCCGCTCGCGCGACTGGCTGAAGATCAAGACCGAGGGCCGCGCCGAGCTCGTCGTGGTGGGCTTCACCCCGCCTTCAGCGAACCGGCAGGGCTTCGGCGCCCTCTTGCTCGGGGTGCACGATGGCGGCGAGCTGAGGTATGCCGGCAAGGTGGGATCGGGCTTTGATGGCGCGACCCTGCTCGCGCTGACGGCGAAGCTCGCGCGCCTCGAGGTGAAGGCGCCCCCGGTCGTCGATCCTCCCCGCATGCGTGAGGCGCGCTGGGTGAAACCCTCGCTCGTCGTCGAGCTTCGTTTCTCGGAGTGGACGTCGGAGGGGCGCTTGCGTCACCCGGTCTTCCTCGGCCTGCGCACCGACAAGCCAGCTTCGAAGGTGACCCGCGAGCGCGCGCGAGCGACGATAGGGGCGACGGTGATCGACGGGGCCTGAGGTGCGCGCATCGGCCCAACCGTGGCGCCAACGCCTCGCTTGGACCCTCCATCCAGACGGAACCACTGGCGTGCGAGGTGCTCAGCGGGGCGCGTATGAACTTTCGCCTCCCGAACCGCCGCGACGCTGCCCACGCCACCGCTTGGATCCGACGACGCATGCGCCCCCGCTGGGCCAAGGTGCTGCTCTCGGTGGTGATGCTGCTGATCATCGTCCGTATCGCGCTGCCCAGCATCGTGAAGTGGGTCATCAACGATCGTCTGGCCCAGCTCGAGGGCTACTACGGGCACGTGGAGGACGTGGATATCGCGCTCTGGCGCGGGGCCTATCAGCTCGACGCGCTCAACATCATGAAGATCGAGAGTGATGTCCCTGTTCCGTTCTTGTCAGTGGACGAGACCGACATCTCCATCGACTGGTGGGCCGTCCTCGAGGGCCAGATCGTCGCCGAGGTCACCATGGAGCACCCGGTGCTGAACTTCGTGAGCTCGGTGAGCGGCGGCGAAGGCCAGATGGGTGAGGGAAACGACTGGCGCGACGTCGTGAATGATCTGGTGCCCATCACGATCAATCGCTTCGAGACCCACGACGGCGAGATCACCTACCTCGACTACAACAGCCACCCTCCGGTCGATCTCCGGCTCACCGACACGGAGATCGTCGCAGAAGGCCTGAGCACTGCGCGGGACGAGAACACGAGCGACGAGGATGAACTCCCCGCGCGCCTCGATCTCTACGCGACGGCGCAGCAGTCCGGTCACCTCGAGGTCCACATGGGCCTCGATGCCTTCGACGAGCAGCCCACGTTCGATCTCGATCTTGCGCTGGAGGACTTGGACGCGGACGAACTCAACGACATGCTGCGCGCCTACGCGGGCGTCGACGCGGAGGGAGGGCGGGTGTTCCTCTACTCCGAGCTGAGCGCCCGCAACGGGAACTTCGAGGGCTACGTGAAGCCGATGGCGGAGGGGCTCGCGATCTTCCAGTTCGGCGAGGACGGCGATTTCATCGATCTCGTCGGGGACTTCTTGGTGAGCCTGGTCGCCGAGATCTTCGAGAACCACGGGACCGATCGGCTGGCCGTCCGGGTGCCGGTCTCGGGTACCTTCGAGGCCGTCGAAGTCGACGGGTGGGCGGTCGTCGGATCGGTCCTCTACAACGCATTCATCGAGGCCATCCAGCACGGCGTCGAGAACCGCGGTGGCTGGCGGCGTGAGCCTAGGGGCGAACGAAGCGCCGCGCGCTGAACGGACCCGTCCCCGAGGGCGAGTACACCTGGACCGCGACGAAGGACGGCGCGACGTTCACGACCGTTCGCATGAAGTGCCGCGCGGGTGTGCTCATCAACGCGTCGCCGCCCGCCGGTGTGAAGCGGCTCCTGAGAGGCACGGACTACTCGGCGAGCACGCTGTCGAGCGCGGCCGCGAGGCCCGAGAGCCCCGCGCCGCCGTGCACGTCGCGGAAGCGGATCACTCCGTCGGCGTCGACGACCAAGGTCACCGGGAAGGTCGCCTCGGGGTAGTGGACGAACGTGAGGTCGTCCGTGTCGTAGAGGACCTCTGCGTCGAGCTCGAACGTGTCGTCCCAGTCCTGGCAGCCCGTCGCATCGACGGCGCGTCCCGGGGTCGTGCCATCGACCAGCACCTGCACGACCCGAACCCCGCGGGCGCCGTAGGGGTCGGTGATCTCCTCATCGACGCGGCTGCTCTCGGACTGGCAGACCGTGCACCAGAGCGCGCTGAAGATGACGACGGTCGCGGTGTGCTCGGCTTCGCAATAGCCGCCTTCGTAGAAGACGTACGGCTCGCCGCCGCAGCGGGGGAGATTGAACCCTGCGAACGTGTCGCCGACCGCCGCGCCGTAGGGCGCCGTTGGGGCCGTGCACGCCGACGGCGCGTCGAGGACCGAGGGCGCGTCGCCCTCACCGGCGCCCGCGTCGGCCTCGAGAACCACGGCATCGGCGCCCACATCTGGTGTATTCGCTGCGTCCTCCCGGCCCGATGGGCTCGGTGAGCAGGCGACGAGAAGGAGGGTCCAGAGCGGGAGTGGGGCGAGGGAGCGGGTCACGGCAGGCGTATTCGCTCGGGCCAGGATTTCGTCACCGGCTTTCTCGGGTCATCGCGAGCGTTCAGCGGACCCGGCGGGCGCGTTCGATTCGGTGGAGCTTGAGCTGACGGGACTCGCCGGTATCGAGATCGCGCGCGTTGATCTTCGCGCAGCTCGGGTCGCTCCGGACCGAGCTGACGCCTTGGCAGCGAGAGCGCCTCCGCGAGCGGCAGGGGTTGTCACGGTATCTCGATCGGGTGGATGTCGCGACTACGCGCGCATGAGCGACTGTGTGCGAGGGCGAGCGTGTGCGCATGAGCGAGGGCGAGCGTGTGCGGGGCGCGGGGGCGCGCGTGTGCGCGGGGGCGGGCGCTGAGAATCGCTTGGGGGCCCGTGCTACCGTCGCCCGCCATGCGCGTGCCCCTGCTCGGACTCTCCCGCGTTTCAGTGCTCGCCGCGCTGCTCGCGTCCCTTTCGCCGTCGATGGCGAGCGCGCAGCTCGCGCTCCCTTTGGCCGAGGTCGACGGCGGCACCATCCGGATCGACGGCGCGCTGCGCGACTGGTCTGCGGTACGCCGCATCGATGTGGGATCGGGCAGCGACGGCGCGATGTCGTTCGCGCTCGCTCGCAGCGCCGAGGGCCTCTATCTGATCGCGGAGGTGACCGACGACCGCTTCGTGCGCACCGCCGATCACGGCGCCACCGAGGACGTGATCATCGTCACCCTCGCCTTCCCCTCCACCGCGCCAAGAGGGGACCGCGCGCTGCGCGGCGTCGAGCTCTGGTTCTATGCCGGCGACAGCGGACGCTCTGCCGCGGTGGTCACCAGCGGCGCCATCGGCGCGCGGCGACGCAGCGACGTGCGTGACGTGCAGATCGTCGAGGCCCCTCGGAGCGCAGGCGGAGCCGGCGGCTACACACTGGAGGCCTTCGTCCCTTGGAGTCGCATCCCGGGGAGTGCGCGCCTCGAAGAGGGCTTTGGCGCGGTGCGGCTGCGCGACGTGGGTGAGCTCGCGCATCCCACGATCGAGCGCGAGCCCAGCCTGGGCACCGTCGATGCGCGAAACCTGGGATCGATGCTGCCGCTTCGCCCCGCAGGCGGAGAGGCCGCGGTGCTCGAGAGCTTCCTCTCGTCCAATGGATTGAGCGGACGACTGCCGACCCGCGATGAGCGCGCAGACGTGACCGGCGATGGGCGCCCCGAGCGGGTGTGTCTGATCGAGCGCTTCGTGGTGGTGCTCGGCGGCGGCTACGGGAGTGACGGCGGCGGCGGTCGAGGCGGCGCGGGCTACGGATTCCTCGCGATGGATGTCGGCGCACCGAGTGATCTCACCGCGTTTGCGCTGGCCGATCTCACGGGGGATGGAAAAGCCGAGCTCACGCTGACTGCGCGTCAGGACGGATCGGGTGGGAGTCGCGATGTCTTTCAGGTCATCAGCTTCACCGGCCCGTCGCCCGCGATGGTCTTCGGGATCGAGACCCGTGAAGCCGCGCCCGCGGGTGTCGTGGAGTCGCGGGTGCGGGTAGAGCGAGGGCGCCGCGGCGGCGCGGCAGGGCTGGTCGTCAGCACCGTGGCCTCGCGAATCGATCCCACCACCTGGCGCATGACGCCGGCGACCGACATCGAACCCATCCTCTTGCCTTGGGGCCCGGTGCGCGAGCGAACCTATCGTTGGGACGGCACCCGTTTCGCGCGCGATGGCGAGCGCACGAACCCCGACTACGTCGCTCCCGAAGCCGCGAGGGCGAGCAGCGGCGGCGCGAGCAGCGGCGGCGCGAGCACCAGCGGCACCACGAGCACCGCGACCACGGCCCCGACCGCACCTACGCTCGACGCGCTCATCGCCGCGTGGCGCACCCAGGCCGGGATCCCTCGCGCCGCACGGGCTATCTTCGATCTCACCGCCAACCTCGCGGGCAACGCCACCACCGAGCGCCTCTTGGTGTTCGGGACTCGCATGGTGGTGATCGGCACGGCGTTCCGTGACGGCACCGGGTGGTTCGAGTACGGGGTGCCCGCGACCAGCGAGGCGGATCTCTTGGACGTGAGCGCGGCGGATGTCACCGGCGATGGACGCGCGGAGATCTTCTTTCGGGTGCGCCAGAACATCGGTGATGTGCGCCGCGAGGTGTTGGTGGTCCACCACTTCACCCCCGATGGATTCCCCATGATGATGACCCGCGAAGTGGCCCGCGAGCAGGCGGGCAATCGCATCGAGAACGAGATTGTGACCAGCGGGGGACACCTGGAGATCCGTCCCGGCACCACCCGCGGCTGGAGCGCCACCAACTGGCCCTATGCGGACGGCCCCAGCGGCGATGGGGTCGATCCTCTACTGTTGCCCTGGCGGGATCGCGCGACGCGCTTTCGTTTCACCGGCGGACGCCTGGTCCCTTGAGCGAAGCACCGACTGGCATCCTCGTGGTGGACAAGCCCGTCGGCCCCACCTCGCACGACGTGGTGAGCTGGACCCGCAGGGCGCTAGGCACCAAGGCGGTCGGTCACGCCGGCACCCTCGATCCGTTCGCGTCGGGCGTGCTGGTGTTGCTGGTGGGTGACGCGACCAAGCTGGCCTCGTACGCCACGAGCGCGGATAAGGCCTACCGCACCGAGCTCTCGCTGGGCGCCGAGACCGACACCCTCGATCGGGAGGGCCAGGTAGTCGCGGAGTCCGCCGTACCTCCGCTCGATCGCGCGCTGATCGAGGCGGCGCTGGCGTTGATGACCGGCCCGGTGCAGCAGCTCCCGCCCCGCTTCAGCGCGATCAAGAAAGACGGTGTGCGTCACTACGAGCGGGCCCGACGCGGCGAAGAGGTCGAGGTCGAAGCGCGGTCCGTGATCCTCCACGCGGTGAAGCTGCTGACGTTGGAGGGTCTCACGGAGACGTCAGCGCGCCTCGAGCTCGAACTCGAGAGCGGCAAGGGCTACTACGTGCGCTCCTTCGGTCGCGATCTAGCGCGTGCGCTGGGCACCTGCGGTCACCTGTCGGCGCTGCGTCGGCTGCGCAGCGGGAACTACGCGCTCGATCGTGCGCTCGATGGCGAGCGCTTGCGGGCCGCCTCGCGTGGTGATCTCGCAGCCCAGGCCGAGGTGCGCGCGCACCTCGTGCCCATCACGCGTGCGTCGGTGCCGCTGCCGATCCTCGAGGTGGATGAGCAGATCGCGAGCGAGCTGCGCTGCGGCAAGAAGCCCACCCTCGAGCGGGTGCCGCAGCTGGGCGCGGGCGTGCACATCGCCTTCGTCGGCGAGGCCCCAGTCGCCATCGTCGAGGCGCGAGACGGCGTGGTGAGGGTGCTGCGCGGGATGCGCTGATCGCCTCGCCCTCGGTTGGCGCGGCATCGCAGATCACCCACACTGCGCGCCATGCGCCTGTCGCCGTGGCTCCTGTTCGCAAGCGTCGTTCTCCTCGCCTCGTGCGCCAACCCGGGCTCCGGATGTCCTCGGTGCGCCAGCAGTGAGGTGTGCCGCGCGGGCCGATGCGTGTCGAACATCGATGGCGGTGAGCTCGAGGACGGTGGCGCCGACGACGCAGCGCTCTCGGATGCGCCCACACCGATCGACAGCGGGTTCGACGGCGGTGGGTTCGATGGCGGTGGCGTGGATGGCGGTGGGGTCGACGGCGGCGGGGTGGACGGCGGCGGCACGGACGCCGGCTCGTGCGGGCTGCGTGCGTACTTCGCGCCCGCCGGTGAGACCGCGTTCCGTGCGCCGCGCGACCTCGACTGCGGCTCGCTCTTCGCGCCGCTCTCGACCGCGCCGATTCAGGCGGTCTTCGACCTCGAGCGCACCGACGAGTTCTACTTCCTGACGGCGAGCACCTACCACGTGCTCGACCGAGACAGCTGGACCTGGGTCGCCAGCGGCGCGCGTGATCTGCTCCTCCCCCAGGCGAGCGGGGTGACTCTGCGGGGCGCGATTGGCCAGGAACTCTACGACGGCGAGAACGAGCTGGTCATGCTCTTGGCCACGCCCTCGGCGATCCTCTATTCGGTGGATGGCGTAGCCCGGACGGCCACCTTGGTCCCCCTCTCGGGCGGGCGACCCAATCCCATCGATCTCGCCGACGGCACCATCTACCCGAATTGGGCCCCGGGCTCGAACGCCTTTGCGCCCACCGCGCTCGAGCGAGGCCGCATCGTCACCGCGTTCCACGACTCGACGGGTCTATTGGCGCCGTCTCGCGCCGGGGTCACCTGCACGGGTGCGGCCGGGGCCTGCGCCGACTCCCTGCCTTCCGTCGGCTCGCACTACACGGTGCTCGTCACCGACACCAGCCTGTTCATGATCGACGGATACTCCTGCTACTGCTTCTTCGCGCGGCCTGCGATAGGTACGTTCGGCCCTTTCGCGGCCCCGGGCGCGCCGGCACGGAGCGCGTGGGATCACACCGCCTGGAACGGCGGACTCTGGGCCTTCTCGACGCCGTGACCTCACACCGATGACCTCACACCGATGACCTCACACCGATGACCTCACACCGATGACCTCACACCACGGCATCCCTCTCGCTCTGGCACTCACCCTATTCGCGCTCGCTGGGTGTGAGCCCGGCGGCCCCGAAGATGCGGGCACCGACGCCTCGCTCGACACCGCCGAACGCCGAGACGCCCCCCGCGATGTCGGTCCTCCGTGCGACCTGTCGTGCAGTTCGACCGAGGCGTGCTGTTACGTCGAAGAGGTTGCCCAGTGCACCGACGTCACGGCCAACGTGACCCACTGCGGCGACTGCGCCATCGACTGCGTGGCGAGCCATCGGGGCGATTCCTGCGAGAACCGCCAGTGCGCGTGTGGACTGAACGACATCGGCTGCACCGGCACCATCGATGAGTGCTGCCCTCCCGTCGAGGGCGGGATCGCGGCTCACTGCGCCAACGTGCGCGTCGCGTTCGCCGACTGCGGGGCGTGCGGGACCGAGTGCAGCCCGGCCGAGGCCAGCATCTGTCGGAACGGCGCCTGTGTCTGCGGGTCGAGCGACCGGGGCTGCGCGGGGACACCCGATGATCTCTGCTGCGACATCGGACCACTCGGCACCTACGGCTGCGTGAACACCCTCACCGCGCGCACCCACTGCGGCGACTGCGACACGACGTGCCGGAGTGATGAGCGGTGCAGCGAGGGTGTGTGTGTGTCGCGGTTCGACGCAGGGATGGCCTCCGACGCGGGGATGGACGCAGGGGCGGACGACGACGCGGGGATGGCCTCCGACGCGGGGACGGACGACGACGCAGGGATCGACGGCGACGCAGGGATCGACGGCGACGCGGGGTAGGGGGTAAGCTCCGACTGCGGCGAAACGGGAGCTGCCCTTGCACGGGCGGCAGGCTCCCCCGACACTCGGGCCCATGAACCGTCCCGGGTTGGTCGCGCAAGAGGACACAGCGCAAGACGAGACCACCGCGCACGAGGCGCCGGTGCAGACCGATCTCGATCTCGAGATGGCGGGGTGGCCGCTCCTCCTCGCGTCCGCGGTGATGATGGTGCAGTACGTCTTCGCTCGCATTCAGATCGACGACTTCGACAGCGACCCGCGCATCGACGCGTACCGGGTCGTCGTCGGCGGCACCGACCCCGAGTCGACCGACATCCCGCGAACGCCGGGGCGTCCGTGGGCAACACCGAGGCTGCCTACGTCCGCGGCGCCTGCCGACGGGGCGCCGATGCCGAAGCGCGCGGCTGGGTGTTCTTGACGCTCGACCTCCTCACCGCGGCCACCGGTAGCGGAGACCGGCAGTCGGCAAGACAAGAAGGCCATGCGGCCCAGAGCAGCCAAGCGGCCCAGAGCCGACCCGCGTCAGCGGACAAAGGTACGGCTGTCGTCCGGACGACTATCGACGTGAAAGTGGTTCCGATGCCCATCGTTGTAGTTAGGCGTCAGCACCGAAGAAAACTGATGCGAAGCGGCCAGCTCACAAGCGATGTTGAGCAGGTGCCGCGCAGCCCCCCGCCCCCGCGGAGCGGCACAGGTGGTGTCAGCCGGCGTCTCGACGAAGTCCTCGTACACGCTCAGCACGGTGCCGTCGGACTGATGGAACGCGAAGAGATCCAAGCCCAAACCCATGGTGTGAAAGCTCGATCGAGGCGCCCGTCGATACGCGGAGAGGATCTCGATGCGGACCACGTCGTGGGCCGCCGCGATGCGGGAGATGGTGGGCAGCCTCAGCGCCATCTCGCAGCTCAGGATCACCACCTGCTGGATACGCTCGAGCGTGCGCTCGGGCCGCGGGAGCATCTCGTAGATGACCCCGCCGATCGGGCCGGTGATCTCCACCGCCGTGGGGATCGCCGTGCGCAGGTGCTCGGGGGGACGGACGTAGGGAATCTCTGCCTCGTCGAGCGCAGCCAGGCAGTCGGCTTCATTGCGTACCGACCACACCCGCGCATCCTCGTCCCACACCCCGCCCGGGATGATCGCGCGGTAGTTGGGAAACGTGGGAATCAGCCGCGCGATGCTCCGTGCCGCCCTCCCTGCGGGATCGCGGCGGCCCGCGGCGAAGCGAGTCGGCGGCGGAGGCACCGGCAGCGACTCGGCGGCGGGGAGCTCGGCCGGCGGCGTCTGCATGAGCACGCTGGGCGACATCACAAAATCGTCGGGCATGCCCATCAGGTGATTCAGCGCGATGCGGTGGGCCCGCTGTGCCGGGGTCTCGGTGGGGGCATCGACGCCTGCATCGACGATCTCGTCATCGTGTGCGGCGTCGTCCTGCGCGAGCATGACGTCCAGCGCCGCGATGGGTCCGTCGTCGGCGCCCTCGATCGACGCGAGCAGCGCCGCATAGCGCTCGCTCGCATCCGGCACGCTCCGCGCGCTGACCGTGGGAGTCGCTGCCAGGTGCCAGAACCGGTCGAAGTAGCCTTGGGTAGCGTCGGCGCCGCGTCCCAAGATCAGACGCGTGCGGGTGGCGGTGCTGCTGGCGTCGTAGACCACCCAGTCGGCCAAGAAGTCGGGCAGGTTGTTGCCCCGACGCACGGCGTCCGTGGTGGGCGCCGCCTGCACGATCACGTAGCGACCGCCGCGACCATGGGAGACCAGGGGATTGGGATAGACGAAGCGGGTCCCGATCCCGCGCTCGTCGTGCAGGGTATCCCCGACGCGGATCCCTTCGGTGGTCACGTGGATGGGGAGCGACGCGTCCATTCGCTCGAGCACACTGTTGGCACCAGGCGTCCCGTAGAGCACCAGGTGCGAGCTGCGCATCATCTCGTCGGTGACCTCGGTGTCGGCGACCACCCGCTGGCTGTGGTTCCAGAGCCAGAGCGGCCAGCCTCGCGCGCCTCGGTTGGCGGCGTCGTGCAACGCTTCTGTGGCGTCTGCGACCTGGGTCCCATACACGTGGATCATCCCGTCGCGGTAGGGATCGGTCAGCGGCCCCGACAAGCCGGGGATCTTCTCCAGGCCATCGCTCACCGGCAGGTAGCCCAGGCCCCAAGCGCCATCGGCGCGGCCGCCCTCGCGACGAAAATGAGCCACGTGACCCAAAGGAGCGCGCCGGCCTTCGTAGGCATTTGCACCATCGATCTCGATGCGGAGGTCGCCCTCCCCCACCGGCGCGTCACTCACGTAGATCGCGAGCTCCAAGGCCCGCTCCGTGGTGACGCTGATCACACCATCACTCGCGACCGCGCGGTTGTGCGAGAGACGGGGATAGTCATCGATGCGGGTCATCTCCAGCCAGTGCTGGCGCGATGCCCGGTAGTCGCCCGTGGTCAGCCGTAGCTCGCTGGGGTGACGCTCGCGCACCACCGTCGCCATGGTGTCGTAGACCCTGCCGTGGCGGTGCACCAGATAGAGGAGATCGTGTCCGTGGTCGAACCACTGCACGTGGGGATTGAGGTTCCGCTCGCGCATCGACTCCTCCATCTGGGTCACGAACGCGGGCCGCATGGGGCCGGTGTCGCGACTGCCATGGTAGAAGCGAAATGTGGTGTCGAGGGTGTTCTCCGCGAGGTGCATCGCAGAGTGGGTGTACATCGCGATGCGCTCTTCGGGTGTGGGACTTCCGCCCGTGTATTGCACCCAGCTGGGCGCGCCGGCGATGGCCTGGACCATCGAGAAGCGCCACGCGTGTCGGGTGCCGATGGCATACGCACCCAAGCCCCCGTTGCTCAAGCCCCCGAGCACCACTCTGTCGGGATCGACGCTGTAGTGCGCTTGTACGTCCTCGATGACGCGTAGGACGTCGGCCTCGCCCATCCAGCGCCAGAGCACCTGACCAAATCCGTCCGGTGCGACGACGATCCAGTTGGGAGACCAACGCGGGGTGTACTCGTCCCAGAGGTGCGCGTCGTAGGTGAGCCAGTCCATGTTGTTGCCCAAGACGACACCGAGGAAGAGGTTCCCGTTGGAAGACCCTCCATGCATCATGATGAGCAGGGGATACGTGCGACTTGGGTCGTAGTCGGGCGGCAGGTAGATGCCGTAGCCCTGGCGCACCGACGAGATGGGCGAGGTGTAGCCCCGGTTGGTGATCGCGCCCCGAGCGATTCCCACATACGGGTCGCGGCCCGCCTCGAGCTCGGTGAGGTAGCGGGCCGCGCGGGCGCGCCACTCGACTGACCGCTCGGCGAAGGTGCGCTCGATGCGCTCGGCGACGTCGGTCACGTAGCGCACGCCCTCGAAGGTCCCGTGCGGGAGCTCGGGGTGCGCGACCTCGGCGGCGTCGGTGCGCGCGCGGAGCTCGACGACCGTGGGCTGCGCGTGGGCGACTGCGACCGAGCACCAGGTGCTCAGGCAGGCGAGAGAAGAAAGAAGTAGACGGCGCGCGTTCATCGGGGAGGCTGTAGCAAGACGGAGGCAGAGCGCGCGAGATTCCGACCCGCCTCGCGCGCGATGAACATCTCTGGGACCGAAGCCGCTCGCGTCACGACCGGTTCAGGGGCGGAACCAAAAGCAGACTCACCGAACTTCGCAGTCCAGGGTGATGTTCAACCGCGAAGGAGCGGTGAGCTGCCCGATGGCCAGCACGCCGGCGCGCGCGCCCCAGGATGCGTCGATCACCTGGCAGAAGCCGCTGGTGGAGACCACCGAGTCGCCGTGGGTGCACTCGATGGTGCGCACCTCGGACCAAGTGGTGCTGTTGAGGCGGGCCCGGCTCGCGGGGCCGTAAGTGCATGCCCACCCCTCGATCGGGACCTCGATGGGGCCCGCCTCGGCGGAAGTGATCGCCCTTCGCTGCGCGGGCGCATCGCCGTACGGGGAGACGAAGAGCGACCAGCTGACCACCGCCGCGTCCATCGCGATCGGGGGCGGCGTCGGGGGATGACGCCTGCGCTGCGCGGTGCTGGAGCTGGGCAAGAGGAGCGCGATGAGCGCGGTCAGCACCAGCGCAGCCGAGGATCGAGAGGCGTTCTTCATGGGTCACTCAGCATCGGTGGGCAACATCGGTGGCTCAGAGGACGACCCTTCGCGCGCGACGATTCACCCGCGGGGTCCATGACTTGGTGAGATGGCTCGTTGCACGAGGTCGATGGTATAGCGCGTTCGTGCGCGAGCCCATGCACGTTCAGCTCCGAGCGGCCCTCCGGTCCGCAGTGAGGGACCGGTTCGAGGGGCATCAGGTGCCTCTGTTGGCCGCACTGGTGGAGCAGCCGAGCTGCTCGCGCGAACCCGAGGATGTCGAGAAGTGCTTCTCGCTGCTCGATGCCGCGGCGCTCAGGGCCGGACTGCTACGAGAGCGATACGAGGATCCTTCCGGGCGCTTTGCTGCGCATCGGGTGTATCGGAGCGCGGCGTGTGGCGAGGAGGATCGGGCGCTCGCGCTGGTGGGTCACCTCGACACCGTGTTTCCCCGCGCGATGGGTTTTTTCGGGTTCCGTCGCGAAGGCGATGTCGCGAAGGGGCCGGGGGTGCTCGACATGAAGTCGGGGCTGAGCTCGGTCGTTTGTGCGCTCGAGGCGCTGGCGTCGGTCGCGCCGCAGCTGCGCGAGGACCTGAAGCTGCGCTTCATCGTGGTGAGTGATGAGGAGGTGGGCTCGCCTTCGTCGTCCGCGCTCTATGCCGCGCTCGCGCCGTTCACTTCGGAAGCGTTGGTATTCGAAGCCGGCAGGGTGAGCGATCGGCTGGTGACCCGGCGCAAGGGCTCGGGGCTCTTCACGGTCATCGCCGAGGGACAGGCGGCGCACGCGGGTAACCGCCACGCTGATGGCAGCTCGGCCATCTGGGCGCTGGCGCTGGTGATCCCCCGCATCGAGCAGCTCACCGACTACGCGCGGGGCACCACGGCGTCGTTCGGATTGATCGAAGGCGGCACCGCGAAGAACACCGTCCCCGATCGCGCGGTGGCCCACCTCGATGCGCGCTTCACCACGATGGACGAGGCGCTCGCTTTTGCGGCCGCGCTCGAAACGATCGTGAGCTCACCGTTCGAGGGGCTCTCGGAGAGAGAAGCGCCCGAGCGGCTGCGGCGGGCACGTGTTCGGATCGAAGGTGCGGTCTCGCGTCCCCCAATGGCGCCTAGCGAGCAGACGCTGTCGCTGCTGGAGCGCTACGGCGCGATCGCCCGCGAGGTCGGGCTCGGCGCGGGCGAGGCGCCCCTGCAGGGCGGAGGATCGGATGCGAACCTCCTGGCCGCGCACGGGGTACCCACGCTCGATGGGCTCGGTCCGTTCGGCGAGCACTTCCACGAGACCCGTGAGTGGTGCTCGCTCGAGAGCCTGGCGCAGCGAACGGAGGCGCTGGCGATCTTCTTGGGGGAGGCGGCGAGTGACTGAGTGAGTGAGTGAGTGAGTGAGTGAGTGAGTTGGCGAGAAGCCGACCGCCGCGCATGCGACGGTCGGCCTTCATGCACGACTACTTCTTGCCCTTGCCTGCGACCGGCCCTGCGGGCGCCTGCTTGGCGGCAGCGCCCTTTGCGGCCGCGGTCTTCGCGGTTGCCTTCTGTTCCTTGGCCTTCTGCGTACTCTTCGGTGACTTGTCGCCCATGCAGACCTCCTAGAGTGGCGGATGCCACCCGGACGCGGAGGATCTTCCTTCCCGCGGCCGGAAGCGAGAGGCATCGAAGGGGACGTCGCCGATTGCATGACGAAATCGGGGAAGGTCGCCGCCGTCCGTCGCAGCCTTGCGCACGAGGGACACAGCACCGTGGCCGGGGCGCCACGAGCCCTCTACCCGGTCGAGCCAAAAACGGCGATACTCCGCGCCATCGTCCACCCGGGGTCCGTGGCCCTGGGTTTGCTGCATCGGGCGCCAATCCCCCAATGGAGGTTTTCATGAAGACTCGCCTGTTTGCTTCGATCGTCACTGCCCTCGCCCTCACCGTCAGCCTGGCCCTCGGGCAGCGCTCGCTCGCCCAAGACGAGACCACCCTGAACGTCACCGAGATCGTCACCGCCCGCGGCTACGAGCGCGCCACCGGTCCCGTCGATCTCACGACCTCGTTCGCCCACGACTCGGGCAACCTCTTCGTGATCATCCGATTGGCCAACCCCACCGGCGCCGAGTCGGACATCCACGTGTCGTTCGAGAGCGACGTGGGCGAGCCCGCCGCCACGGGTACTGCGGGCGGCCTCGCGCTGCACGTCCCCGCGGGCCGTCGTTATCGAACCTTCGCGCGCGCGACGACCAACCGCCCCGCTGGCGCATACCGCGCGGTGGTCCGCGACGACGAGGGTGCCTTGTTGAGCTCGGTCGACTTCACCATCGAATGACGCCTCGCGCTCGGGCCCGGCGATCTCCCAAAGGAGGTCGCCGGGCCCGACGCAATTCCATCAGGCGCTAACAACGGCGGATGAGTCCCTGGTCCAAGAGGCTGCTGTACCCCTCGCGTGCGACGATCACGTGATCGTGGATCCGCACCCCGACCAGCGTGCCCGCGGCGACCAAGCGATCGGTGAGCTCGAGATCCGCCGCGCTCGGGGTGGGATCGCCGCTCGGGTGGTTGTGCACCAGCACCGTGGCCACCGCGGCCTCGCGCAAGAGCGCGCGGAACACGTCCGCAGGAGCGACGGGACACGACGACGTCGATCCTTTCGCTATCACCAGCTCGGCGAGCACCCGGTTGCGCGCGTCGAGCGCGAGCGCGACGAAGTACTCCACCTCCGCGTGGGTGAGCCGAGGACGAAACGCGCGATCGACGTCGCGGCTCGACTGGATGCGGCCCGCGTGCGGGATCGGCTCCTCGATCGTCCGTCGCCCCAGCTCGATCGCGGCCGCGACCCGCGCGGCCTTCGTCACCCCGATCCCCGGGTGGGTCGCCAGCGCCGCCAACCCTTGGCGAGCCAGGCCTCGTAGCCCGCCGGCCTCCCGAAGGACGGACTCGGCCAAGGTCATCACGGGCTCGTCCGCGGTGCCTGTCCCGAGGAGCACCGCCAAGAGCTCGGTCTCGCCGAGCGCCGAAGCGCCGAAGCGCGCCAGCCGCTCGCGCGGACCTTCCCAGACGGTCTTGGTGTTCTCTTGGTGCAGAGCGATGAGGGTCATTCGCTCGGCCACTGCACCGCGCGCGCCGCACGTGACCGGATCGATCTGCGAGGAATTCACCCCACTCGTTGGCGGACCTGGCGGCGGACCTGGCGGATCCGCCACCTCGCCAGCGCGCCCGGCGTGCACCAGAACTTCCCCGAACTGCCGATGTCTGGACCTGCCATGCGCGCTCCGCTCGCCCTCGCCTGCCTCTGCCTGCTGGTCACGGCACAGGCTTTCGTAGCCCACGGCGCGGCGCAGGACGCAGGCTCGAGGCGCAGGTCCCGCGACGCTGGGGTCGACGCCGCGCCCCCAACGCACGTAGAGACGCCGCACGTCGAATCCGTAGCCGAGTTCGAGAGCCACGATCCCTTCGAGCACGATCCCGGCGATGACGAGCTCGGTCGCCCGATCGATCCGATGGCGACGATGTCCGACGACGATCCCGCGCTCGGCACCCCGCCGACCGACGCCGAGTTGCTCGAGCCCCCGGTGCGTGTGGCCCACGGTCCGGTGCTCGACGCTATCCCCGGCGTGCGCGCCCAAGCGCACCGCACCCGCATCGAGCTCACCCACGGCCTCTTGATCGCGGAAGAGACGTTGGTGATCACCTCCACCGCCCGTCATCGCGCGGAGGTCCTCTATCGGCTCGCGGTCCCCGCCGACGTGTTCATCGTCTCGCTGCGGGTGTGCAACGCCGCAGGCTGCCGCGACGGAATCGCCGAGTCGCACGACTCGCCACAAGGGGCCTACGAAGAGGCGCTGTTGGCACGCGGCCATACCGAAAACACGCTGCCGGTGGGGCACGTCGCGCGCGCGCACGACGAGCTCGGCGATTTTCTGGCGCTGCGGGCCGCGCCGCTGCTTCACGATCAGACGCTGCGCATCACCGTGCGCTGGGTCGCCGAGACCCCGGTCCACGGCGGCGCGTTGCGGGTCCGTTGGCCTTCGCGAGGCGACGACGCACGTGACGTTCGGCGTTCGCTCGAGGTGGTCGCGAGCGATGTGGTCGAGCCGTATCTGGACGCCACGGAGGTAGGACGGGTGGCGCTCGATGAGCACGCGATCGAGCTCAGCGCGCAGGCCATGACCCTCGATGCGCGCATCCCCCGCACGATCACCAGCGACAGCGTCGAGGTCCTAACCTTCCCTTGCGATGCAGGTCGCTGCGTACGGGCCCGGGCGCTGGCGCCCCGTCCCCGCATCGAGGCGCGCACCTTGGTGATCGCCATCGACGCCTCGCCCTCCACCACTCTCGGCGCGCGCGGTCGCATCGCGGACGTGGTGCGGGTCCTGCTCGCGGGTCTCCCTGCGGGCTCGCAGGTGCGCTTGATCGCGTTCGCGGCGCGGACCGAGTGGATGAGCCCCGCGCCTGTTGCGCCGGCCGCGGTCGATCTCGACGCGGTGCGCACCGCCAGCAGCGCCAATCTGGGCGCCTCCACCCGCTTCGAGGCGCTCATGCAGGCGCTGCGCGACGCGGATCTCTTTCGCCGGGGCACCGACGTCGTGGTGATCGGCGACGGCGGCATCACCTCGAGCCCGAGCAGCTTCGAGGACTGGATCGCGGCGCGCGAAGGCGGCGTGCGCTTCTTCGGCGTCGATGTCGCCGATCGCTCGAGCACCCTCGCGCTCACCACCCACATCGAGGACACCGGTGGCCTAACGCTCGACGTCGGCCCCGAAGCCGCGAGCGCCGCTGAAGGGCACGGCGACGCCGCGTTGAGCGCGCGCCTCGCCGCCATCCACTCGCGCCCCCCGCGCGCCGTCTCGTTCGGCGGCGGACACGACGTGTATCCAATGGGTCTGCTCCGCGATGGCGAGGCGATCACGTTCGAGGGCGTGCTTGCGAGCGGTGGCATTCGTGGCGGCGCTCGCCCCCGTGAGGTCGATGGCGCGCTCGCCGAGGCGCTCCGTGCACGCGCTGATCACCGGACCCGTGAGGTCGCTGTCGATCCGGTCGACACCAGCGCCGCCGCGCTCTGCACCGCGGCCGATGGACACCCCACGCGCCGCGCGCACCTCGCGAGCGCGCTCCTCGGTCCCGGTCGCGCGCTCATCGCGCTGGCGCATCGACGCAGCTGCGCGGTGCCTGCAGCAGCCGCTGCCGCGACCGCGAGCGGTCTGCCCTCGCGCCCCTTGCTCACCCAGCTGAGGCGTCGGGTGATCCCCTTGGCGCGCCGCTGCTTTCGTGACGACCGACGCGGTCGCACCGACTACAGCACCCGCGCAGACATCCGAGTCACCCTCGCCGATCGTGAGATCGTCGACACCCACGTCGAGGGCCCGATCACGCCCACACTGAGCGCGTGTCTGGCGTCGGCGTTCGATGGGCTCGAGGTGCCGTCGTTCGATGGGACCATCGTGGTGCACTGGCCGCTCTACACCGCGGCCGAGCCTCCGCCCCCCACGCTGGAGCTCGCGCCCGACGTGAGCCGCGCGGTCGATCGGGTCACCCGCGAGGAGTGAGCCTCGCTGGCGCTCGCTCTGTGCGTTAGGCTCCCGGCCGTGCGCTTCCCTTCCCTCGTCGCCTTCGCCTTGGTCGCCCTCGTCGCGTGCGGGGGCTACCGCGGGATCCGTGAGCCGCTGCTCACCCCGTACAACAGCCGCTGGCAGCGCCGCCTCGAGCGCACCGCGCGCACCGATCTAGCGTGCCGCGCCGTTCGGATGATCCCCCTGAGCGAGACAGTCCTTCAGGCCGACGGCTGCAACCGCGTCGCCGAGTACGGGCTCTTCTGTTTGGGGAGCCGCGATTGTGACTGGCGCGCGTTCGAGGGCGTCTCCACCCGCGCCTCGCGCGAGCTGTCGTGCCCCGAGACCGGGATCTCGGTGACCGCGACGAGCGCGATGGAACGCCAGGTCTATGGCTGCGGACGCGTCGCCTCGTACACGTTGAGCTGCGCCCCGCAGCACTGCGCGTGGACACCGGTCTCGGTGACGCCGACGCCCACGGCCGCGATCGAGCTGGTCGCCATCACCACCGACGGCGCCGTGATCCCCCGGGCTCCCGGCGCGGAGTCCCCCGAGGGCAGCCCGGAGAGCAGCGGCGGTGAGGTGGTCATCCCCCCGCCGCCCGCCTCGACACCCGCCGTGCCTGCCACGGGCACCGACGACGCCGTCATCCCTCCTCCTCCGCGCTGATTCCTGAGCGCTGATCGTCCGATAGCTAGCCCCTTTCCGCTCGAGGTCTCCACCGTGCCGCGTATCAAGAAGATCCTGGTCCCCGTCGACTTCTCCGAGGCCTCCGATCAGGCCGCCCGCTACGCGGTGGAGCTCGCTCAGCAGCTCGCCAGCGCGGAGGCCACCATCAGCATCGATCTGGTGCACGCGTGGCAGCTCGCGGGCTACGCCACGCCGAGCAGCGAGCTCGCGAAGGAGACCGATCGGGCGCTGCACGATCAGCTCGACGCGTACGCGAAGGCGACCGTCCCCGCGGGCATCGCCGCGCGTACCCACCTCCGCCTCGGCGTCCCCTACGACGAGATCGTGAGCGTCGCTTCCGAGTCGGAGGCCGATCTCATCGTGATGGGCACCACCGGTAAGACGGGCCTCGAGCACTTCCTGGTTGGTAGCGTCGCCGAGCGGGTGATCCGAAGCGCGACCATGCCCGTCGTGACGGTGCGCCAGAAGAAGGGCTGAGCTCGCTACTGAGGCGGCCCATCGCGGGTGACCGCAGCGCGCACCGTGATGAGCGCACTGAGCGCAGTGCGCACGAGGAGCAGCACCCCGAACGCGAGGACGCCTATCGCCAACGTCGCCTGCAAGGGTCCCGTCGGGCTCACGACGCGCGCCCCAGGCGCCATGATCACCCCCTGACCTGCGAGCGCCTCGATGGCCCGATCGTTGGGGGTGTAAGCGCGGGTGATCCGGCCCTCGACGACCCCAATCCCAGGCATCGCAGGCAGCGCCGACCGCTCGCTCTCGCAGACGACGAAGCTCACCGGCCCGCGCCATCCGGGGCTCGGCACCAACGGCGCGCAGAAGCTCTCGCTCGATGAGGTCGAGGTGCGCCCGGCCGAGTCGGTGTACGAACACAGCGATGCCCCCGACGACACCCCCTCTTCGTCATCGCGGAGCATCAGCCTTCGAGGTCGAGGAACATCTCCACCATCGAGGGGCGAAAGCCCACCCGCGTGAACGCGGCCTGGGCCTTGGTGTTCGAACTCGCAGAGTGCAGCACCACCCGCGGCACCTTGGCCTCCTTGCAGATCGCCACGAAGCCCTCGAGCAGGGCGCGCGCCAATCCTGTCCCTCGGGCCCCCTCTTGCACGAACACGTCGTGCAGCGCGGCGTGACGGTCGAGCAGCATGTTCCAGTCGCGAGGCTCGATGCGCCCGTACACGTACCCTGCAATCACGCGCTCTTGCTCGGAGATCGAGTGCTCGCCCACCAAGAGGACCGCGTTCGGGTTCTCGATCTCCTTGGCGAACCAGCCCCGATAGCCTTGCTCGAGGTGTGCCGCGAGGAAGAAGCGCGCGCGGTCCAGCGCATGATGAAATCGCACCAGCTCGGCCGCCATCGCCGCCATCGCGTCTAGATCACGGGCCGTGGCCCGACGTACGCTCGCTCCCGCATTGAATCCCGTCGGCTCGTTCATGGTCGACGTGCGCTATAGCAGGCTCTCTCGAAAGGACTCCCATGCGGCACGCACGACTCGTACTGGCTCTCCCCCTCACGCTCGGCTTGGCCCTGTTGGGCGGCTGCAGGCCCTACGCCGACAGCTACGACACCTGCTACGCGAGCGCGGACTGCACCGACACCCGCCAGTCCTGCTTCGCCATCAGCAACGGCAGCGCCACCGATGACATCTGTTCCAACAGCTGCAGCGATGACCGGGACTGCCCCAGCGACGACCGGGGCCGCGCCGGCCGATGCGCCTCCGGCGTGGGCACCAGCGGCTCCATCTGCCTGCAGGGCTGCCTCGGGGATCTCGACTGCTACGGGAGCCGCGTCTGCGACAGCGGCGTCTGCGTGCCCTACGCCGGAACGATCGGTGGCTTCGTCAACAACTACCGGAGCTGCGTGGCCTCGAGCGAATGCCGCGACCCGAGCCTGGAGTGCGTGACCTTCGATGTCGGCGGTCGCCGCGAGGCAGTCTGCTCGACCACCGCCTGCGGTAGCGACAACGACTGTCCCCTCGACGCGCGAGGCGGCCGCGGCGCGTGCTTGAACTTCGACGGACGGACGTCTGCATGCTGGGAGCGCTGCAACTTCCGCGCGGACTGCGAAGACACCTTCGACTGGGACTGCACCACCAACGTGGGCGGCTTCTCGGCGCCCCCGCCTGGCGTCTGCGCTCCGCGCTGATCTCCCATCGCGCGAGTGGTTGATGGGCGACGCTGTGCTACTCGCGCTCGGTGCAACGTCCTCTCTCGCCGCGTCTGCTCATCGCTGGGCTCTTCACGTTCGCGGTGATCGCTGGGCTCGGCCTGAGTGGGGTGCCCCGATCCGCACCTGATGAGCGGGCGCGCGAGGTCCGCCGCGAGACGGATAGCGACACGGATCACGAGCGCGACACGGATCACGAGCGCACGGATCACCAGCGCGACACGGATCACGAGACGGAGATGGACGCTGGCGTCCGCCTCGCCGATCCCCTGCCCGAGGTGATCGACACCCTGATCGTCGGCGGCGGCCCGGCGCCCGAGGCGAACCAAGTGCAGATCGAGGAGACCGTCGCGCTGGCCAACGAGGTGTTCAGCGCGAACACGGTCGTTCTCTTCGCCGGCGGCCCCGACACCCGCAGCGTCCAGGTACGAAGCGAGGAGCAAGACGTGGAGCTGCGGCGGGTGCTCGGCGACTTGTTCTCGCCTCGGAACGGGCGCGACGCCCACTACCGCGCGACCTCGCTGCCTACCGTGCACGGACCCGCCACGCTCAGCGCGCTGAGCGAGCATCTCGACGCCGCGCTGACCGCCCCCACCGATGCGCCCTTCACGCTGGTCCTCGTCGGTCACGGCGATGGAGGCGACACCCCGCTCGACAGCGCGTTTCTTCTTTGGACCAGTGAGCCCCTCGACGCGCTCACCCTCAGCGACCTGCTCGCGACCGCGACCCGGCAGGTCCGCGTCATCGTGACCAGCTGCTACGCGGGCGGCCTCGCCGAGATCGCGTTCGAAGGCGCCGACCCCAGCGAAGGGCCGGCGGCGAGCGATCGCTGCGGCGTGTTCGCGACCGCGTGGGACAGAGAGGCCTCGGGCTGCGATCCCGATCCCTCCCGCGGCGCGCGCGACGGGTACTCGCATCACCTCTTTCGCGCGCTCCAAGGTCACGACGCGGAGGGGCACGCGCTCGCGTCCATCGATCTGAACGACGACGGCGTGATCACCTTGCTCGAAGCCCACGCGAGCGCGCGCATCACCTCGCGCTCGATCGATGTCCCCACCTCGACGTCGAGCCGCCTCTTGCGCGCGATCGCGCCGATCGACGGCCCCTCGGCGAGCGTCTCGCTCCCCGACGAGGACGCCGTGATCGCGGCGCTCACCAGCGCGCTGGGCGACGATGGGGTCTCGGCGATGGAGGCGCGTATCGTGGAGATCGAGGCGAGCCGGGCCGAAGCGGTCGCGTCGCTCGAGACCCTCACCGAGCAATCGGACGCAGCGTGGCTCGAGCTCACGTCGGGGCTGCTCTCCCGCTGGCCGGTGCTCGATGATCCCTTCCACCCCGACTTCGACGCGACCCTTCGCGAAGGCCACGAGTCCATCGAGCGGGTGATCGACGCGTCGCGCACTTCCGCCGGGCTGGATCTGCTCGATCAGCGGATCGACGCGCTCGCGGCCCGCATCGAGGCGCTCGAGCTCGAGCTCGCGCTCTTGCATCGCTGGGAAGAAGCGAGAGAGACCATCGAGCTCGCGCGGCATCTGCGCCACGCGGGGGGCCCCGAGTGGGCCCGATACGAGCGCATGCGCGCCTGTGAGGACGGAGCGCCATGACGATGAACACCAACACGTACACCGACACCGACACCGAGCGCTGCCCCCACCACGGACCCTGCCCCGGCTGTCCTCTCCTCTCGCTCCCGCCGGAAGCGCAGCGCGTACAAAAGGAAGCGACGGTGCGCGATGCGCTCGCGCCCTACGCTCTTCTCCATGGGCACGGCGATGTAGAGGTCGGCTCGCTCGTCGAAGTCGCGCCCCGCTTCGGCTACCGCACCCGCGCCAAGTGGTGCGTGGGACGCGGCGGCACCATCGGGCTCTTTCGTGCAGGCACCCACGACGTCGAGGATCTCCCATCGTGCGGCGTGGTGCGGCCCGGCATCGCGCGCGCCGGCGCGACCCTGCGCGCGTTGATCACCTCAAAAGACGCGCCCACCTGGCTCCGTGCGGTCGAGGACGGCGGCGCGTTGAGCGCGGTCGATATCCGCGAGGTCACCCCGAGCCGGCACGCCGCCCAGATCCTGGTGATGCTGGTCTTCGATCACGACGTGCCCCTCCGCGAGCTCGAGATGTTCGTCCCCAAGCTGCGCGAGATGTGCCCCGAGATCATCTCGGTCGCGTCTCATCGAAGGCTCACCCGGCACACCGTCCTCGGAGGCGACACCACGCTCTTGCTCGGCCCGCTGGAGCTCAGTGATCGGGTGCTCCCCGATGCGCCGGCCTACCTCGCGACGCACGGCTCGTTCGTTCAAGCGCACCGCGGGGTGGCGCAGGCGCTGCTCTCCCGCATCCAAGGCGCGCTGCCCAAGAACGCGCGGGTGCTCGAGCTCTTCGCAGGGTCGGGTGCGCTGGCCCTCGCGCTCGCCGCACAGGGTCACGACGTGACCGCGGTCGAGTCGTTCGGTCCCGCGATCGAGAGGCTCCGTCGTGCCGCGAGCGACGCCAACCTCACCTCCCGCATCGAGGCCATCGCGGCCGACGCAGGGGACACCGCGATCCACCTCGCCGCCGATCGCGCGCGCTTCGACGCCGTCGTGGTGAACCCGCCGCGCACGGGACTACGGCCCGAGCTGCGTCAGGCGCTCGCCGTACTGGATCCGCGCCAGCTCTTCTATGTCTCGTGCGAGCCCCGCACCTTGGCGCGCGATCTCAGTGACCTGAGGCTCCTCGGCTTCCGCAGCATCCAGCGCACGCCATTCGACATGATGCCGCAGACGGCCCAGGTGGAGACCCTCGTCGAGCTGGAGCCGACGGCACCTCCTGCCCTCGCCGTTCTCCACCAGGACGAGCGGCTCATCGTCATCGACAAGCCTCCGCACCTGCCCACCCGCGCGCCCGCCAGTGAGCCTTCGGTCACCCGCATGGTCCGTGAGCAGCTCGGCGTGCCCGAGGCGACCTCGCTCCACAATCCCGAGCCCGGGACCAGCGGGCTCTGTCTCTTCGCGCGCCACGCGACGGATCTGGATCCGCTCACCGCCGCGCTGCGGAGCGGCAGCAAGAGCTACTCGGCGCTGGTCCGAGGGGTGCCGCACAACAAGGGCAAGATCAGCCGGCCCATGAAGGACAGGTCGCGGACCGTGCCTGCGACCACCCGCTTCACCCGCAAGGAGATTGCCGGTGGGCACGCGCTCGTCGATGTGCGTCCCGAGCAAGATCGACCCGAGCAGATCCGCCGGCACATGGCGTCGATCGAGCGCCCTGTCCTAGGCGACACTCAGCACGGTCACTTCGCGAGCAACGATCATTTCTACCAGCGCTTCGGGCTCGATCGGACGTTCCTGCACCTGCACGCGGTGAGCTTGAAAGTGGGGGAGACCTCGCTCGATCTGCGCAGTCCTTTGGCGCCCGATCTGGTGTCCGTGCTGGCCCAGCTCCGTGACCGTGGCGATCGGCGCAGCGACGAGCGCTGAGGGGCGTTCGAGGCCGCCCATCCCCCCGGCCGGCCCTCGCCAAGCACCACGGTCGTCGCGCTTCCGATTTCCCCCGTGATTCGGTAGGGTTCGGGCGCCATGCACCCGCTCTTCCGACGACTGAGTCTCGCCATCTCTGCCGCGCTCGCCCTGGCGTTGCTCCTACCCTCGCTCGCCGAGGCCCAGCGCCCGCGGGTGATCGTGCTGTCCTTCGAGGGCCGCGGTGGTGACGTGGCGCGCCGCGCCGTCGTGAATGCGCTGGAGACCCGCTACGAGCTGATCGACGAGGACGCCGCCGTCCGCGCGGGCGGCGAGATCGGCGTGGATGTGAGCTCGCCCGACGGCATGTCGGCCGTGGTCGCGCACCTCCGCATCGAGCTGGTGGTCGGCGGCGCCGTCGAAGGTCGGGGACGCAGCGCCAGCACCAGCATCTGGGTCAGCGACGTGCAGGGCAACGAGCTCGCCACCGCGACCGGTCCCAGCGCGTCGGGCCGTCGGGGCGCGACCGAAGTCGGCGAGGTCGCGCTCGCCGCCGTCGAACAGGCGTACACCGCGCTCCACCCACCTCGCCCAGTCCCCGTCGAAGTGGACGACGCGCCGCCGATCATGGCCAACGACGAAGAGGAAGAAGAGCGCGCGGCGCCGCGACCCGCGGAGGACGGAGACCGCTGGAGACTCCCGCTCTTGCGCGCCTTGATCGGCCTGGACTTCCGCAACCGCACTGCGTCGATCTCGCCGAACTCGACGACCGCGCGCTTCGACGCGGACCTCTTCCCCACGCTCGCGTTCCAGATCGAGTCGCACCCTCTGGCGTTCTCCCCAGGACTGGAAAACGGGCTCTTCGTGAGCATGTCGGGCGCGTTCAGCGCGGGAATCACCTACTCCAACGGTATCGACGGCCAGCCCTACAACCTCAACACCTACTTCTTCGAAGGCAACGTCGGCTACGGCGGCATCATCGCGAACATGGTGGAGATTGGCGGCACCCTCGGCATGGGCATCGACGGAGTCGGGCTCGATCAGCGCGCCGCGATGTCGGCGGTGATCGGCCACGCCGAGGCCGAGTTCCCCTCCACCGAGATGTTCTACTTTCGCCCCGCCATCTACGCGCGGGTCCGCCTCTTCGAAGACATCGTGCAGCTCGAAGGCGGCTTCGGCGGACGCATCCTCATCGGCGCGGGCCAGCTCGGCATCAACGAGGCGCAGTGGAACGATGGTTTTGCTTCCGGGGGAGGCATCGACTTCAACCTCGGCCTCGGCGGCATCATCGAACCGGGCTTCAGCTACTCGGGCCGCTTCGGCTACTCGGGCCACTACATCTCGCTCTCGGACAGCGCTCGTTCGCCCGCATCGACGGGCGCGAGCGACGAGGCGTTCCACATCCAGCTCTTCGTGGGCTGGGCATTGATGCCCTAGCGCTAGTGCTAGTTCGATCGACGACGCGTACGCCAGCGCCCGAAGGGGAGCGCGGACGGCGGGCGGATTCGCGCCTAGGCTGACGACCTCGCGGGTCGCGCGGCAGGCCTCTGTCCGGCTCTGATTGAGCGTGTTCGTGAGGACCACAGCGGCGGTCCCGCATGCAGTCAACAGGTCTGCCCCCGGGGCGCCCAGTATGAGCGCGAGGGCGATGTTGGCGACGAACGGGCACAGGGGGGTGGGGACGACGACTGTGTCGCCCGTGGTGCGGTCGAACGTGGTCGCGCTGAACTCGAGGTTCATGTCGGGGTACACGATGTCCGGCGGGGCGCTGGTGGCGGACGTGAGCCGGGTACGAAACCCCTGGAACATCTCGCGGCCCGAGGTCAGACAATCCGAGCCCTCGGCCGTGTCGCAGGGATGGAAGGAGATCTCGTGGACGAACCGAAAGTCCGGGTAGTTGACGATCGGCAGGATGCCCGCGACGAGCGTTCCGTAGGAGCCTCCGTACTGGAGGTCGGGTCGAAAGCGGGTGTGGATGCGCAGCACGGGCGACACGCCGTCCAGGCTGCTCACGCCCCAGTCGGCGCGGGTCTGGGTCTCGTCCAGGAAGATTTGGGCGTGCGCCCAGAGATCCTCGGCTGCGATATCCACGTTGGGGAGATTGATTCCAAATCCGAGGGCACCTCCGGATAGACCTCCTCCCATTGGCGGTGGTGGCGGCATTGGTCCGGCGCGGCACTCTCCGGGGGCCGGTGGTGTGTCAGACCCGGCGCCTAAGAGAACGCGCAGGACGTCGTCCATCTGAAGGGTCGCGTTCTGGCGGTCGAGATCGGCCCTGAGTGCGAAGAACGTACGGTCGTCCAAGCTGCGAAGGACGTTGATCTCGTGCGTCTCGGTCGTGGTGTTGAACTCTTCGGTCGGATTGGCGTTCGCTCCCCAGAGCAGCGAGTCGGCCCTGATGTCGTACCCGATCCAGAACGTGCTCCGCAGTTCCGCGCCGACCGTGTCGTCGAGCACCCGGGAGCTGGCAGCGAAGACCCGTGCGGTTGGTGGCGGAGAGGGAGCGATCCGCAAGTCGCGAAGCTCCGGCCCGGGCGATTGGGTCGCCCGGCAGCCAGGGCCCGCCCCCGCGAGCAGTAGGGCGACCATCGAGATCCAAGCGCGCTTCGGCTCCATACCTACCCCTTGTTTTCGGTTCGCACCCGGCGAACTCGACTGAGCGTCGACCAGCCCCCCCCCGTGTCAAGCTCCCCTGCGTGCGGGCCGCAATCACGGTTGTTCTGGTGCTGATGCTGGGCGCATGTACCGCAGAGGACAGCGAGATCGGGATCGTGTGCGCCCCGACCACTACGGCTGTTCGCCTGGTGGACGTGGCAGGTTCACGTCCCTCAGTAGGGCTACTGCGCGGGCAGCTGTGGGTTAGCTGGGCGATCTCGACGGGCGATCCGGACGTCGACATCGTCGAGGGCGCGTGGTTCGACGAGGATCTGGAAGCGTTCGATGCAGCCACCTTGGGACAGTACGGGGGCGGTCCGGCCACGGGATGGGTCAGCGACGGAACCAGGCTGTGGGGTGCGTTGGGTTTGGTTCCCGACCTCGGCTCGCCGCCGTGCCTTGACCTGGAGAAGAACCTCACGCTAGTCGCAGTCAACCCCATGGGACCGATCGAGCTGTTCCCAACGCCCCTCCCGGTCTCTGGTCAACGCGAGTGTGGCAATCCGAACGCCGATTCGTTTGGTGTCAACGGGCGCGTTCAAGGCGGCGGACGGATGAGCGCGAGCCTGGCAGACGGAATACCGGTGTTCGTAGGAGGCGGCGCTCCAGCGGACTGCGAGGACTACTGGGCTTCCTATCGCGGAATCCTGTTTGGTCCTGCGGGATCCGTTCCGCTTGAGTGGGAGCCCGACAACCACTGCTGGGACCCGGCCGGCGGCCGCGACGAGAACTATTTCGGCCTGCCGGTCGTCGTCACGACGTCACTGGGTCTAGCGGTGCTGGTGCGCCTCAGTCCCAGCAACGCCGTGTCCCTGCTCGCGGTGCAGGACGGGATCGTCCTCGGCTCACCCACCGTCGTGGGCCGGGACACAATCACATACGAGAACGACGGTGGCTACCAACCCGCGGCCGTCTCCCTCGCAGACGACACCATCCTCTTCACCGAGCGCTTCAACGGGGGGGTGCCGTGGAGTCGGGGGACCAGCGACAACCACCGTCACCTTTTGCGGCGGATGCACGCGGATGGCACCGAGTTGCGGGACACCCCGTGGCAGATGGGCGCGATGCGGGACGGACGCCTGGTGACCAGCTCGACCTCGCTGCTCCGGGTCGGCGATGGCGCCGCCCTCTTGTGGAATGAGCGCCCCTGCTACTACCACGCCCCCTCTGGTACCTGCCTGCGCTACGGCACCCGCATCACCACCGACGTCGCCGAGCGCCTGGACGGCGAGCCGTGGAATGAGGGGGTCTACCTCGCGATGCTGTCCGCGGATGGTCTGCGCACCAGCGAGATCGTGCGCGTCACCGACGAGCGCGCGACCGCGCTGTTCTCTCCACCCACCGACGAGACGAGGACCAGCCCGTTTGGGACTGACCTCGTCTTCGCCGCCGCGAGCGAGGGCAACCGGGTGGTCGTCGTATGGCAGGACCGCCGCCCAGAGGCCCCAGGGATCTACGGTAGGGCATTCACCTGCACCCCCGTGCCCGTTCCGTAGTGCGCGCAGCGGCTCGCGGTCCGGCAGAGACGTGCGCTGGGCGGCCCAGGCTTGCGGGGCCCTGACTTTGGGCTACTCCGCGCGACCCCTCGGCCGTGCTCTTCAACAGCTTCGACTACCTGCTCTTCCTGACCTTCGCCTTGGTCGGGTACTGGGCGCTGCGGCGAGCCCGCATGGCGCGCCTCATCTTCGTGCTGGTCGCGAGCTGCGCGTTCTACGCGACGTCGAGCCCCTGGTACCTCGGGCTCATCTTCTTCAGCACCACCGTCGACTGGGCCGTCGGACACCAGATCTCGCGCAGCGACGACGACACGATCCGCAAGCGCTGGGTCGCCGTCAGCGTGGTGGTGAACCTCTCGCTCCTCGGCTTCTTCAAGTACTGGGATTTCGGCGCGCAGGCCGTGAGCGATGGCCTGAACCTGTTGCACGTGCAGGTGCATGCGCCGCTCTTGCACCTGATGCTGCCCGTGGGGATCTCGTTCTACACGTTCGAGTCGCTGAGCTACTGCATCGACGTCTACCGTCGCAAGTGCGAGCCGGCGCGTAATCCCCTCGAGCTCCTCTTCTTCATCACCTTCTTCCCCAAGCTCGTCGCAGGGCCCATCGCGCGTCCCGCCGATCTCTTGCCGCAGCTCCGCCGCGAGCCGAGCGTCAGCCCCGATCGCATCTCCGAGGGGCTCTTCTTGATCCTCACCGGCATGACCAAGAAGGTCATCTTCGCCGACTACGTGTCGATCAACTTGGTGGATCGCGTCTTCGAAGCGCCCGACCGCTTCACCAGCATCGAGGTCTTGGTAGCTCTCTACGGCTTCACGCTGCAGATCTACGCCGACTTCTCCGGCTACACCGACATCGCGCGGGGCTCGGCCAAGCTCTTCGGGATCTCACTCCCCGAGAACTTCGATCGCCCCTACCAGAGCAAGAGCCCCGCCGAGTTCTGGCGACGCTGGCACATGTCGCTCTCGACGTGGTTGCGCGACTACCTCTATTTCCCGCTCGGCGGCAGCCGACATGGCGAGGCCCGCACCTACTTCAACCTGTGGCTCACGATCTTCCTCATCGGGCTTTGGCACGGTGCCTCATGGACGTTCGTGATCTACGGCGTGCTGCAAGCGACCGCGGTCGCGTTGCATCGCCTCGTGACCCGCTGGCGCGGCGTCGACACCACGAACGACGCGCGCTGGCTCACCGCGCTCAAGGTCTTCGGCACCCTTCAGTTCGCGGTCTTCACCCGCATTCTCTTCCGCGCCGAGGATCTGGAGAACGCAGGCGACATCGTCGAGCAGATGGGCCGGGGCAGCTGGGGCGCGGCGAATGTCGCGCCCACCCTCTGGCTCATCCTCGTGCTGGGTTTCGCCGCGCACTACACCCCGCGCGCTTGGTATGCGCAGGCCCGCCACCACTTCATGCGGATGCCCGCACCCGCCCAGGGCGGCGTGTTGGCCGCGGGCTTGGGCCTCTTGATGCTCGTGGCCAACGGACAGACCGTGCCGTACATCTACTTCCAATTCTGAGCGTCTGAGCGTCTCGCCTCGAGTCGCTCTCGCATGGAAACCAAGCCGCCGTGGCCAAGCGAAAGAAGAACAAGAGGCCCATCCGGCCGGACGAGCGGGCCGCGTTCCCCGCACCCGCGGATCAGCCTCCGTCGGAGGTCGCGTCCGACGCGGAACGTACGCTGACGGGTCCTACGCTGACGGGCGCTCCGCTGCTGGTGCACGCGCCGGCCGCAGCCGCGCTCGATGCGCCCGTGGGTCCTCTGATCACGGGCTCCCTCGTGGCGCCCGACCTCACCTCACCAGCCCTACGCAACCTCGCGACCTCAGCCGCGGTGCTGCTCCTCGCGGTCGCCTTCACCTACGTGATTCCCCCGCTGCATCGCTTCCGACCCTGGCTCCCGGGCGAGCCCATTCCGGTGCTGCGCCATTTCGTCGAGTCAGAGGTCGAGTCAGACGAGGGCGACCCGGTGCTCGACGACACCGCGCTCGAGGCCCTGTCCGCCGAGACCCCCGAGCCCCCTGTGGTGACGCACGGCGCCGAGCTCGTCATCGCCCCCGAGGAGTACGCCGAGCGCACCCGCTCGATTGAAGATCCCCACGGCGCGATGCGCGCCTTCTATGTCGCGCTGGCGCGGACGGCCCGCGATCCCGACGAGCACGACCCGTCCTTGGATCGGATGACCCGTATCGCGCACTTCGGCGACTCCACCATCGCGACCGACGGAATCACCATGACGGTGCGCGAGCGCATGCAGCTCCGTTTTGGCGACGGCGGCCACGGCTTCGTGCTCGCCGCGGACGGACACCTGCCGTACCGACACCACATGATCCGGCACGGTGCCGAGGGCAGTTGGTCGGTACAGGACCTCACCCACCTGACCTTGAGTGACGGCCGCTACGGCCTGGGCGGCGTCCAGTCGCGCTCCGTGAGCGGCGGCACCGCGTTCTTCGCAACGCTCGAGTCCGAGGACGCGCTCTTGGGCACGGCGGTCTCGCGCTTCGACGTCCTCTTTCAGCGCCACACACGCGGCGGACATTTTCGCTACCGGATCGATGAAGGGGAGTGGGTCGAGATCGACACCCAGGCCGACGAAGTCGAGGACGCCATCGAGCACATCGAGGTCCCCGAGGGCCATCATCGTCTCTCGCTGCGCACCGCGGGACACGGGGAGTCGCGCTTCTATGGCGTGGTGTTGGAGCGTGGGACCCGAGGTGTGGTGTACGATTCGTTGGGCGTGGTCGGGGCCCGGGCGGCGCGGATGATGGGATTCGATCCTGCGCACCTCGCTACCCAATTGTCCCAGCGAGGCACCAACCTGGTGATCCTCGCCTTCGGCGGCAACGACGCCGACGACGAGCGGAGCACCGCCGACTTCGAGGTGGTCTTCCGCCGCGTCGCGCGGCTAGCCAGGGACGCACGGCCCGAGGCCTCGTGTCTCTTGTTCGCGCCCCTGGATCAAGCCGAGCGCGATGAGCGCGGACGGGTACGCACGCTGGCCCCGGTGCCCCGCATCGTCACCGCGATGCGCAACGCCGCGCTCGCCGAGGGCTGCGCCTTCTTCGACACGTATGAGGCGATGGGCGGCCAGGGATCGATGGGCCGCTGGGCCCGGATGGGACTGGCCTCGAGCGACTACCGGCATGCGACTCCGTCGGGGTACCGGGTGATTGGGAATCTGTTCTATGAGGCGCTGCTGGAGGGGTTTGCGGGGTGGATTGCTGAGGGGGAGCCTGGGGTCGAGGGGGCGGGGGCGAGCGAGGGCGCGGGGGCGAGCGAGGGCGCGGGCGCCAGCGGCAGCAGCGGTCCCGGCACCGGAAGCGGAAGCGGCGACGGAAGCGGCCCCGGCAGCGAGGGAGCGTCTCCATGAGTCTCGCCCGCATCACCCTCCGCAAAGACGTCGGCGCCCGAGTCCGCGATGGACACCCATGGATCTATCGCGACGCCTGCGCCCCTACTCAGCTCTCACCCGGCTCCCTCGCCGAGGTCGTCGACCGCGACGGCCGCTTCGTCGCCAGCGGCTACGTCGAAGACGGCCCCATCGCGCTTCGGGTCCTCAGCACCAAACGCGGTGAAGCCCCGCTGTCGGTCATCCCCGAGCGCATCGCGGCCGCGCTCGCGCTCAGGCAGCGATTCATCGCCGACGACACGGACGCGTACCGTCTGCTGCACGGCGAGGGCGACCAAGTGCCCGGCGCCGTAGTCGATCGGTATGCCGGATACGCGATGTTGAAGTTCGACGGCGCCGCGGCCGAGCAGGCGCTGCGCGAGCCGGTGACTTCGGCGCTCCGAACGCTCCTGCCCGACGTGACGCTGCTCCTCCGTCGAGGACGCGGCGAACACAAGACCACCGAGGCCATCTTCGGGATCCTCCCCAAAGGCCCCGTCGAAGTGCGCGAGCACGGCATGGTGCTCCTGAGTGATCTCTCGGCGGGCCAAAAAACAGGATTGTTCCTCGATCATCGAGAGTCGCGACTCAAGGTCCGGCAGCTCGCCAAAGGAGCACGCGTCCTCAACCTCTACGGCTACGTCGGCGGCTTCTCCATCGCCGCGGGCCTGGGCGGCGCCGTCAGCGTCGAGACCGTGGATGTCGCCCGAGGCGCCATCGATCTCGCTCACAAGGCGTGGGCCGCGAACGGCCTCGATCCCGCAGCCCACACACCCACGGTCTCCGACGTCTTCGATCGCATCGACGCCCTGCGCCGCCGCAACATCCGCTTCGACGTCGTCATCTGCGATCCCCCGAGCTTCGCCCCGAGTCAGAGCGCCGTCTCTGCCGCGGTGAACGCCTATCGCAAGCTCCACGCCGGGTGTCTGCGCCTGGTCGAGCCCCAAGGACTTTATTTGGCCGCGAGCTGCTCGAGTCACATCGATCCTGTCACCTTCGATCGAACCCTGCGCGAGGCCAGCGACAAGACCGGGACCAAGCTGCAGATCCTCGATCGCTGGGGCGGCCCACCGGATCACCCGAGACTCGCGGCGTTCCCCGAAGGCGACTACCTCAAGTGCGTGTTGGCCCGCAGACCGTAGGCGGGCCGATGCCCAGCCAGGAGAGCCCTGACCAATGAAGTATCCCGAACCTGCGCAGCTGTGTCGTGACCTCGCACGGCTCATCGGCACGCGCATCGTTCGCCTGTCCCGCGTGGTCGTGTGGGTCGATGGGGAGCGCCTCGAGTTGCTGGACAGCTTGCTGATCGACGCGGCCCGCGACGATCGCACCATGACGCTCCAAGTTTCGTCCGACGGACAGCGCCAGCACTCCGCGTGGGTGTTCGACGGGAAGTACTCGATTCGGGGGGAGTGGAGCGATCGTGACCGGGAGGAGCACGTGACGACGAACGAGGCCCTCGTACCCTTCGTGGCGGACACCATCCACGCGGTATGGGACGCGGACCTTCAGACCGAGCAAGAGATGCTGATTGGCCTGCTCATCGGCGGAGACTCACGGACAGAGACGCGAGGACGACCGCCGACGCTCGGCACCCGCCGACCCGCCGACGCAAAGCGCAACGGCACGTGGGACAGCAACCGCGCAGCCCTCGCCCGCGCCCCCACGCTCGCCCTCGCCCGCGCCCCCACGCTCGCCCTCGCCCTCACGCTCGCCCGCGCCCTCGATCGAGCTACTCCGCCTTATGACAAGCGACCTCATGCCCCTTCCTCAAAGTCCGAAGCAAAGGCCGCTCCACATCACAGAGCCCCTTCTCGGCAATGGAACACCGAGGATGAAAGCTACACCCAGCGGGCGGCGCAGTAGGACTAGGCACATCCCCACTCAAGACAATCCGCTCCCGAGCCCGCTGCGCAGAAGGATCCGGAACAGGAATCGCAGACAACAGAGCCTGGGTATAAGGATGCAAAGCCTCCTCATAGATGGCATCCGCATCCGCGAGCTCGACGATGCGCCCCAGATACATCACCGCGACCCGATCACTCATGAAGCGCACGACGGACAGGTCATGCGCCACGAACAGATACGAGAGCCCCAGATCCTCGGACAAGTCCGCGAGCAGATTCACGATCTGCGCCTGAATCGACACATCCAGCGCCGCGACCGGCTCATCACACACGATGAACCGGGGATTCACCGCCAGCGCCCTCGCTATCACCACCCGCTGACGCTGACCGCCAGACAGCTCGTGCGGATGCCGACGCAGCTGATCCTTGCGCAGGCCCACCCGCTCGAGCAGCGTGGCCACCTTCGCGTCCGCCTCGTCTTGGCTCTTCACCAGCGCATGCGCGTGCAGGCCCTCCCCGATCGACTCCCCGATCGTCATCCGAGGATCGAGCGCGCTCATCGGGTCCTGAAACACGATCTGCATGCGCCGCCGCAGCGGACGCAGCGTCGACTCGGGCACCGAGGTGATGTCCTTCCCCTCGAAGTGCACCGTGCCTGAGGTGACCGGCAACAAGCGGATCGCCATCCGGCCCAGGGTGCTCTTACCGCAGCCGCTCTCACCGACGAGGCCCACGGTCTCACCTTCACCCACGGTCAGCGACACCCCATCGACCGCGCGCACCACGGCGCTCGGCTTGCTGAAGAGCCCACCCCCGAGGGGAAATTCCTTCCGCACGTCCTTCAGCTGGAGCAGCGGCGCGCTCTTCTCGACCACGGGCTCCGTCTCGCCGACGCCCTCCCCGCTCACAGCCACGTCCTGGCTCATCGCGGTCCCTCCGCCGCGGCGACGAAGCACGCCGCCCGGTGCCGCTCGCCCATCGCGCTCAGCTCGGGCTCGCTCTCGTCGCAACGCGCGATGCGCTCGTCACACCGGTCCTTGAAGCGACACCCCTTCTCCAACAGCCGCAGGTTCGGCACCACGCCCGCGATGGTAGGCAGCCGACGCCGAGTCGCGTTGTCGCCAAACCCCGGGACGCTCTTCAAGAGGCCCCGGGTATAGGGATGCCGCGGCCCCGCGAAGAGCGCGGCCACCGGCGCCTCCTCCACCACCTTGCCCGCATACATGACCACGACACGATCGACGAAGTCCGCCACCACCCCGAGATCATGGGTAATGAGCACGATCGACAGGCCCAGATCCCGCCGCAGCTGCGCCAGCAGGTCCAAGATCTGCGCCTGGATGGTCACGTCCAGCGCAGTGGTCGGCTCGTCCGCCAAGATGAGCTTGGGCTCACACGCCAAGGCAATCGCGATCATCACCCGCTGCCGCATCCCGCCCGAAAGCTGATGGGGATAGCTGTCGTAGCGCTCGCTGGGACCAGGAATCCCCACCTTCTCCAAGAGCTCGATCCCCCGCTTGCGCGCCGCCGCAGCGCTCATCCCCAGGTGGTGCCGAAGGCCCTCGCTTACCTGGGCCCCCACGGTGAGCACCGGATTCAGTGCGGTCATCGGCTCTTGGAAGATCATCGCTATCTCCTTGCCCCGCACCTTCTGCATGGCCCGCTCGGAGAGCGCGAGGAGATCCTTGCCACCGAAGCGCACCGAGCCGCCCACCACCTTGCCCGCGGGCTCGGGCAAGAGACGCAAGATCGCGAGCGAGGTGACGCTCTTGCCGCAGCCGCTCTCACCCACGATGCCCAAGGCCTCGCCGGCCCCGACGACGAACGACACGCCGTCGACCGCGCGCAACTCCCCTTCGTCGGTGGCGAATGCGATCCGCAGATCCTTCACCTCCAGCAGCGGCTCGGCCTTCTCCTGCGCGATCGGCGCGTCGCTCATCCGCCGCACTCGACGGGCTCGATCGACAGGCCCGGCCGCGGCTCCTGCACGAACGAGGAATCGGGCACATCGGTGTTGAGCTCCAGCGAGCGCACCCGAACCTCGGTGTCGATCTGCTGATCGGGGTGCTCGAAGCGCACCCGGAAAGGCAGCGCGACACCGCGATGGGGCATCTCAGTGTCGCTGGGATCCTCGATCACCCGGTAGTCGTCGTAGCTCACCCGCCACTCGAGCGAGCCATCGGGATGAAGGCGCTCCGAGCGCATCAAGCGCAGGCGTTGATCCTCGATGGCCGCAGCCACATCGCTGCCATGCACCGCGTAGTCGAGGATCTGGCTCCGGCCGCTCTCGGGCTCGCGCACGGTGACCCGGTATCGGCCGCCCTCGCACACCACGGTGCTCTCGCCCTCGAGCACCGGTGTCTCACCCAACAACAATCCGGCGACCTCTTCGCCCTCCATCGGGATGCCGAGGAGGCGCGCGATGTTCTCGGCGCAGGTCGGGCCGGTGAAGAAGCGGTTCTCCCGAAGGTCGGTGAGCGAGAAGGTCGTGCCGTCGCTGGTGAGCACCGCCGCGGGCCCGAACTGGGTCATCGCGTCGAAGCGAACCCGATCGGGACGCGCGAGCATCATGAACACGGTGCCTCGGATGCGGCCCCCAGGGTCACGCCGCTCGACCCGCGCCTCGGCGGTGATGACGCGCGCTGGGCTCCGCGCCGCGCGGTAGCCATCGAGCAGCTGCTCGGCGGTGGTGAAGCGGGCCGCAGGGCAGCTCGCGCCGGGGCACCCACTCATCAAGACAGCGAACGGGATGGCGAGAGGCACGAGCAGGGCCGAGAGACGCATCGCGGCAACCGTAGCCCATTGTCGGGGCGCCATGGGCGGCTGTAGGAGGTAGTCGAGACGCGCACCGGCGCCGAGGGACCTGATAGGCTCCGTGCCCCATGAGCTCGGACCTCACGAACCAACTCGATCAAGCCTGGGATGCCCTCCTCGATGAGCGCACCGACGAAGGACTCCGCCTCGCGGTGTCGCTGCTCTCCGCCGATCCGGCGCAGCTCGGCGCCGCAGCGCTGGTGCTTCACGCGCTGGGTGATCTCGGCCAGCCCGACGCGATCGACAAGTACGCCAAACCGTTGGTGCACGCGTGGATACGGCGGGGCGATCTCCCGCAGGCCGTCGGCGTGGCCCAGCTCGCCAAGGCCAAGCTGAAGGCCGAGCTGCTCACGGCCATCGCCACGGCGTTCGGTAAAGGCAGCAAGCGTTTGGGCGACATCGCGCCCCAGCCCCCGCCGCTGCCCATCGAGGTAGAGGACGAGAAGGCCTCGGGCAAGGCGCTGATCGAGCGCGCGAACGCTGCGCTCGCGACCTTCGCCGCATGGAAGGATCCGCTCCCCGACGGTCAGGTCCCTGCGCTCCCGCTCTTCTCGGCGTTGGCGCCCAAAGCGCTCGACCGCCTGCTCGGGGTGATGACGCTGCGCGAGTTCAAGAGCGCGGCCGTGGTGATCGAGCAGGGCGAGGAGGGCAAAGAGGCCTTCGTCGTCGCGCGCGGCATGCTGCGCGTCGAGCGCTCGGGCGCGAACGACGACCTCACCACCCTCGCGCTGCTCGGTCCCGGCGCGATCTTCGGTGAGATGGCGCTGGTGTCGGACTCCCCGCGTGCCGCCGCCGTGCGCGCCCAAGAGCCCACTCGATTGCTCGCGATGAGTCGCAAGGATCTCGAAGCCCTCGCCAAGACCGAGCCCGCGGTCGGCGAAGAGCTCGCGGGCTTCTGCCGCGCCCGGATGATCGCCAACCTGGTGCGCACCTCCACCATCCTGCGAGCCGCACCGACCGCGCAGCGCGAGGACTTGATGTCTCGCTTCACCGCCCACCACTTCGCCGCCGGCGAGGCGCTGGTGCACGAGGGCAGCGAAGCCGCCGCGCTCTTCTTGATCGCGAGCGGCGCGGTCCGGGTGATGAAGGACGAGAACGGCGAGGCGCTGATGCTCGCCGAGCTCGGACCAGGTGAGGTGGTCGGCGAGATCGGCATCGTGCTGCGCCGTCCCGCCAGCGCGACGGTCCTCGCGACCCATCCGACCGTCGCCCTCGAGCTGACCCGCGAGGCCTTCGACGACGCCATCAAGTCCCATCCCGCCTTGCTCGGCGAACTCTATCAGCTCGCGACTGCGCGCGAAGAAGAGACCCGCAGCATCGTCGCCCAAGACGTGATGGATCTCGACGCCGACGTCCTTCTTTGAGGAGAAGTCAGCCGCTGAGGAAGGGCGTCAGCACGTCCACCATCGACTCGTCGCCCTTCACCCAGCGATTCAATGAACGATGTGCTCGGTGACCGGCCCGCCGCCGACGGCCGTGCCGTAGATATCGGCGAAGCGCAGCGAGCCCGGTCCGTCGCCCAAGGTGAGGTGCACGTGGTCGAGCACGGCGCGAACACCCCCGATGGTGGTGGTCGCTGTCGCGGTGCAGCCGCTGGTGCCGGGCCCTGTGCGGATGGTCAGCCGACGCGACGAGAGCGCTTGCACGGTGACCTCCAGCGTCGCGCCGTCCGCACGACGCTCGGTGATCCGCTGGCTGCCGACCCCGTACACGGGTCCCTCGAAGATGTTGAGCCCGTGGGTCACCCGCCCGCCACTGCCTCGCTCGAACTCCCGCCAGTAAACCACCATCGGTGATCCGCTGGTGGGCAGACAGCTCGCGTCCAAGCGAATCCCGTAGTCCACCCGGTTGTGATCGTCACTCTTGTCGACGTAGAAAATCGTAGCGACGTCGGTCGCGGAGAAATCCACGTTGGCATACGCCACCGCCGTGACCGCGAGGATCGAGATCACCATGCCTGCGCCGACTCGACGGCTCACGATCCACTCCCGGGCAGATCGACCCCGCAGGCCGCGAACGCGGCGCACTCGGGCAGCGCCTCCCCTGTCCCGCCGCCATCACACGGGTGCTCGCGGAGCGCTAGGTAGCACGCGAGGATCTCCCCGAAGGTGATGGCGCAGGGCATCGATCGGGCGCTGGGCCCCGAGGTGCTGGGATCACAGTGGTAGTCGTAGGTCTCGACCATCGTGCCATCGGGGCAAGTGACCTCCGGTCGGCTCAGCCCTGCGTTCTCGGCGAGGTAGGGACAGATGCCCTCGAAGTCCTGATCGCTCAGCTGCGCGACCGGGGTCTCCCAAGGAACGGGAGGCGTAGGCATCGGCGCGAGCCGAGCCGCGACGGTTCCCTCTCCAGCACCGTCGTTCGCAGCCCCCTCATTCGCAGCGCCGTCATTCGCGGCCCCGTCATGCGCAGGGTGCGGCTCGTCGTTCGATGGACGAGCGCCACACGCGCCGAGACCGAGGGCGAGGACCAACGAGAACAGAGAGGAGATTCGCATCGCGCGGATCATGGCACAGCGGGCGACCGACGACGCATCACTCGCGATCCCCGCGCCACAAGCGCAGCGCGATGAGCGCGTGGGTCGCGATCACGACGGGCACAATCACCAGCGGTAACATCGGACCCGGGAATCGCAGCAGCGCCGACATCGACTCGGGGTGGTCGCTGAACAGAAGCGCGCGCTGCGCGGTGATGACCACCGCAAAAATGTCGAGCGCAGCGAACCCATTCCACAGGCCCACGATCCGGGTCCGACGCGCGTCGAGCGCGGGCAACGCGAGGGACACCAGCACCGCGAGCAAGCCCACCGTGAGGTCTCCCCAGCCCGCGACCTGGGTGAACGTGCCATCCAGTCCGTCGGTCACCGCGAGCACGAAGAAGCCCACGCCGATGGGGGCGCGCACGGCGTGCAAGAGCACCCAGGCTCGCAGGGGCACCGCGTCGCAGACCCGTCGAAACGCCCCCCCCGTGCGGTACGACAGGACGAGCATCGCCAGCGCCGAGAGGATGGCCGCCGGCACCAGCGCGCGACGCTCGAGGCTGAACGCACCGGACAGCGCGAGCCCGGTGGCCGCAAGCCACCAGAGGCCTAGGCCGATCGCGACGCGGCGCGCATCGCTGGGAAGGGTGAGGACGGGTGAGGACTCGAGGATGGTGTTCGACATGCGTGCTCCTTGGCAGGCGCGTTCGTCGCGCCTGACGCCCAGGTCGCAGGCACTGTGCCGGCCCTGGCGCGCCCCCTCGCGGGCGGCTTCCCGCGCGAACACGGCACACCCAGCTGTCGGATGCCCGACAGCTGTCGGGCCGAGAGTCACCTTTTGAAGGGCGAAGCAGTCGGCGCGCGACGTGCACCGATGGGCGCGATGCCCGATCCGAGCCTCGACGGAATCCGAAACGCGCAGGTACGCGCCGCGTCCACCGCGTTCCTGCGGGTGCGCCCTCTCGTCGTGTTCGCCACCGCCTTGGCCCAGGCGGCGCTGCTGGTGAATGCCGACGTACCAAGCGGACAGCGGATCTCGCTGGTGGTCCTGCTCTCGAGCGCGGTGCTGATCTTCACCATCGAGTCACTCGCGCTCACGTCACGCGAGGTCACCGAGCGCTGGCTGTGGGTCTCGCTGTCGTTCACGCTGGTCGGACTGGGGCTAGCGGCGTCTGCCAGTGGTGGACTGGGCGCGCCGATCACCACGCTGCTCCTCGCACCGCTGGTGGTCGGGCTCTCCGCGTTTCATCAGCGCGCGCTCCCGCTGGCGCTGTTGTTTCTAGGAGTGCTGGGCGCCCTCGCGCTCGCGCCCGCGATGGGCCCGCCCCTGCCGACGGCGGTGCTCGCGGGCTCCCACACCGTCACACTCGGAGCCACTGCCATCCTCTGCACCCTCGGTGTCGTGCACCTCGGCGGCGCGCACGAACGGGCGACACGCTCGCTGAGCGCGATGCGTCAGGACGCCATCGACGACGCGGCGGCGCGCGGGCGAGAGGCCGAGGCGCTCGGCGCGCGCGTAGCCCACGAGCTCAAGAACCCGCTGGCGGCGATCTCGGCCTTGGTCGCGCTGAGCGCGCGCAACGCCACCGGAAAGGACGCCGAGCGGCTCGCGGTGGTGCGGGATCAGATAGCGAGCATGGGCCACATCGTGAGCGACTACCTCACGCTCGCGCGACCGCTCACCGACGTGTCGCTCGAGGTCGTCCCGCTGCCGGCGCTCCTGAGCAGCGTGGCCGAGCTCGTCGAGGGACGCGCCGCGCGCGCGCGGGTCCGGATCGCTGTCGATGCCTCGCCCAACGCGACGCTGCGCGCCGATCCCCGCCGCCTGCGCGAGGCGCTGTTGAACCTGGCGGCCAACGCGATCGACGCGATGCCCCGCGGCGGGGTGCTCGCGCTCGCAGTACAGCGCGCGCCGAGCGCCACCCTTTTGGTGGTCAGCGACACCGGCGAGGGCATCGCTCCGGAGGACCGCGCACGGGCGGGCGAGGCCTTCTTCACCCGTCGCGAGGGCGGCACCGGCCTGGGCCTCTTGCACGCACGCAACGTCGCGCGACTGCACGGCGGCGAGCTCCGCCTCGAGCACCCAGAGCGCGGCCTGCGCGCGGTCCTCGTGCTCCCCGACGATGCGCTCGCAGTGTCGGGCCCGGTCGGCTAAGGGGATGGCCGTGGCCCGCATCCTGTGTGTCGACGACGAACCGGCGGTGCGTTTCGCCCTCGGCGAAGTGCTCGCGGCGCACGACGTCGTCCTCGTGGCAGGGGGCGAGCAAGCGCTCGCGCAGATCGCGAGCGACGACGAACCCTTCGACGCGGTCATCACCGATCTCTCGATGCCAGGGATGGATGGCCAGCAGCTGCTCCTCGCGATCCGCGCCGCGTATCCCGGCCTCCCCGTTCTCATGATCACCGCGCATGGCTCGGAGCGCGCCGCGGTCGCCGCCATGAAGCAGGGCGCCTGGGACTACTTGACCAAGCCGTTCGACATCGACGAGCTCTGCGCGACCGTCCAGCGCGCCGCCGAGCACGGGCAGCTGCGGCGAAGAGAGCGACGTGCTGTGGGCGAGCGCGCCGTGGGTCGAGCCATCGTGGGTCGATCCGCCGCGCTACGACATCTGCTCGCGATGGTGGAGCGGGTCGCGCCGCGCGACGTACACGTGCTGGTCACGGGCGAGACGGGCACGGGCAAAGAGCTCATCGCCACGTTGCTGCACGCGCAGGGGCGACGGGCCCAAGGGCCGCTCATCCGCTTCAACTGCAGCGCGATCACCGCGTCACTCGCGGAGTCCGAGCTGTTCGGTCACGAGCGCGGCGCCTTCACTGGCGCGACGTCCGCGCGCGCTGGCTACTTCGCCCAAGCGCATGGCGGCACGCTCGTCCTCGACGAGATAGCCGAGCTCCCGCTCGAACTCCAAGCGAAGCTGCTGCGCGCAGTGCAGTCGGGGGAGATCCAGCGGGTGGGCGCGCGCGCTCCGAGCCGGGTCGATGTCCGCGTCGTGGCCTGCACCCACCGTGATCTGCGGGCCGAGGTGGGGCGCGGCACCTTCCGAGAGGACCTCTTCTACCGACTCGCCGTAGTCGAGCTCGTGGTCCCTTCGCTCGCCGAACGCCGCAGCGACATTCCCGAGCTCGTTCTCACTTTCGCGCGACGGTACGCAGAGCGCTTCGGGATGGAGGACGTCTCGCTGTCGCCCGAGGTCGTCTCGGCGCTCGCCGGCCGAGCGTGGCCGGGCAACGTGCGCGAGCTGGAGAACACCGTGGCGCGGCTCCTGGCGCTCTCCTCTGGCGGCGAGATCGGCGTGAGCGCGCTCGAGCCCACGGCCTCGACGCCGCGCGGCGCAGGCGGCACCCATCGAGAGTCGATGGCGGCCCACGAGCGCCAGCTCCTCGAAGCCGCGCTGCGCGACGCAGGCGGCAACCAGTCTGAAGCGGCCCGGCGCCTTGGCATGTCTCGGGTGACGATGCTCGATCGGATCAAGCGTCTCGGCCTGCAGTGAACCGCCCATCCTCGCGCTCGATGGCGCGGGGTTCGATCACGTTGCGCTCGATCACCTCACACGCGTGCCAACACACCGTGCCCGCGCTACGCGGCACGCCGTGAATCAGTGTCAGCGCTGCGGCGCCCATGGACCCACCAAGCGCGTCACCATCCCCACCTCCGTCGGCCTCTTGATCGCGGTCCGCTTGAGCACCGCGCGGGGAAACTGGTGCCGGCGCTGCATCGACACGGAGCTCGCCTCCTCGACGCTCACCACGGGCCTGTTCGGATGGTGGAGCATCACCGGGATCATCCTCACGCCCATCTTCTTGCTCACGAACCTGGTCACCTTCGCGCGGACCCGGAGCCTGCCGCTAGCGGCCGACGCGCCGACGGCGATCGGGGGCGGGATGGCGCCCATGGCGGCGATGGCCGCACCCATCCCCGAGGATCCCAAGGCGGGCCTCTGGATGAAGCTCGGGGTCTCCTCGATCCCGATGGCGATCGGCGGGCTGTTGATGGCCTTCTTCGCCTACGCCTACGCGTTCGGGACCGATCCGCGCGATCAGCAGAACAGCCCGCTCTGTCTCGTGCGCAGCTTCGGGGCCTGCGTGCTGCCGGGCCTCGCCGGCGGCGGATACGCGCTCTTCCGCGCCAACCAGTCGACATCGTGACCAAGCCGAGTGAGCCCGGCCGCAAGCCTCCGCGCCGCCAGTGGCTGCGCCCTGCGCTCGGGGCAGCACTGCTGATCGTGCTCCTCTGGGTGATGTTGAACGGGATCGAGCAGTGGGCCGTCGGGGCGTTGATCACGGCGCCCAACTACGGCGCGACCCCTGCGCCAGGCGAGCCGCCCGCAGACGCCCATCGGATACGCATCGAGCGCGAGGGCGCGACCATCGAGGCCTTCGTCTTCGAGCCGACGGACGGGATGCGCGCGACCGCCGTGATCCTGCATGGCCTCGGCGATCAGAAGGACTCGTTCATCGGCACCGCGCGCTCGTTCGCGCGCGAGGGCTACCGCGCGGTGATCATCGATCTCCGAGGACACGGCCACTCGGGCGGCGACTACCTGACCTACGGCCTGCTCGACGCCGACGACGTCGGTGCGGTGCTCGACGACATCGACGGCGACGCGCTCGCGATCGGCGATGCGCTTGGTCCGGTGGTGATCGTGGGACCGAGCTATGGCGGCGCGGTCGCCCTGCGCTTCGCGGCGCAGGATCCTCGAGTGCGCGCGGTCGCCACCCTCGCCACGTTCGCGTCGTTGCGCGGGATCCTGCCCAACTACGCGCGCCTGATGGCCCCGATGCTCCCGCCTCCCCCGGAGTGGTTCATCGACTGGGCGCTCGATGACGCCGCCGCCGAGTCGGGCATCGACTACGCGCGCTGCGACTCGACCGACGCCGTGCACGCGATCCGAGTGCCCATCCTCTTCGTGCACGGCGAGAACGACGTGCACATCCCGATCGAAAACGCCGAGACCCTGTATGCGTCGTGCTGGCCCGAGCAGTGCCACCTCGAGCGCGTCGAAGGACAAGACCACATCAGCATCCTCTCGGACCAGGCGAGCTGGAGCACGGTGCGCAGCTTCTTCGCCGAAGTGTTGGCGCGCTGACCGATCACGCGAGCCCATCAAGTGCAGCGTTCATCGGGCGCTCATTCGGCGCGCGGCGCGCGGTGACCCCTCGGCGAAAGACCACCGCCGCGACGAGGACGCTCGCGAGCATCACGAGGATCCCGCTCTCCCCTATCCAGATCGACGTGGTGCGCGACGCGTCGCCACCCACCGTGAAGTGATCGAAGGGGCCTTGGATGGTGGCGTTCCACGACGCATGGAAGAGCGCCGCCGCCCACACACTCCCGGTCTCAAGTCGCGCATACGCCGCGAGCGCGCCGCCCGCGATGATGCTGATTAGAAAGAGCAGCGCACTCAGCATGGGATACGGCCCCGCCGCATACTGCCCGCTGAGGATGATCGGAAGATGCCAGAGTCCCCATACGACGCCGCTCAGGAGGATCGGGCGCGAGAGCCGCGCATCGATCAGCCGCGTGAGCATGTAGCCGCGCCAGCCGATCTCCTCGCCCACTGCCGAGATTCCCGCGAGGACGGGCCCGATCAGCAGGGTGAGTCCGACGGTGAGCGCGAAGCGCGGTATGGGCGACATGCCGCCGAGACCTATCCCAGAGGTCGCAGGCGCCTCGAAGTCCGCGAGCCCCGTCCCCCACGCGAGACCATAGGCCGCGAGGCCCACGGCGAGCGGAGACAGCCACGCGACGAGCCACGGCCACACGCCGCCTGCCTTCCCGATGCGGAACGACACGTCGCCGAACCCCTCTCGCGTCACCAAGCGCAGGCCCAGTGCGACCCACCCGGGCGTCCACATCAGCGCGAAACTCTCGAGGCCATGATCCTCGATGGGGCCACCCGCCAGAATCATGTCGGCTTGGATCGCCCACGAAACGGCGAACGTGAGCACCAGATAGCGAACGAGCGCCCGACGGGCCCGCTGCGCTCGATCTGCGACGTCGCCTGCTGCGGGGTCGGCAGTGTCGGGCTGCAACTCGTGGGTCTCCGTCGTCGTCATCGAGCCCCCTACGACGGGACGGTGATGGTATTTCACGCGCTGATCAGCGCGCGCAGCCGTCATCGAGCGCGTGAATCGTCTCGCCCGCACCTTCCGCCATCGAGTAGAGCGACGAGCCGTCGTCGGAGAACGCGATGGACTCGCCCTGAAACTCGGAGATCGGCGGGAGCTCGACGGGGGTCACCGACCACCGCGCCAGCGCATCGCCATCACTCGCCTGATAGAGCCAGACCCGCCGGTAGGTGCGCACCACGAACCGGCCGAGCTCGTCGCTGTCCGCAGCAGTGATCGAGTCCGCGAGGCTGCGGCCGGGCAATAGATCCGTGACGTGCTCGAGCACCCGGGTGCTCCCATCGACGTGCGGCGCGGCGGCCCGGTACACCGCGTGCGGCCCCTCGTTCACCTTGCTCAGCAGATAGAGATCGCCCGTGCGGCGATCGAAGATCAGCGCCTCACAGTCGTGCGGCGCGTCGGGATAGGTGAACGCGAAGCGCTCGAACGCGGCGACGCGCAGGGTGCTGCTCGCGCTGGGCAGCGCGGGGATCTCGGAGCGCACCACCTCGACGTGATCCCGCGGCGAGCCGCCATCGCGCGCGGCGTTGTCACCGACATCACCGAGGTAGATCCACTCGCGCCCATCCCGGTACTCGATCGCGGCGTCCTCGATGTCGAACGAGGGCGCTCCATCCACCACGATCTCCGCGCGCACCACACCCTCGGGGCTCAACGCGAAATAGCGCGCGACGGCCTCGCCCGAGTCGTTGTGCACGAAGAGCACGCCCGGATCGCGGCGGCTCGCCACCATCCCCGAGATCTCGGTCAGACGTGCATCGCTCACGGTGCCGACGTCGCGTACCGAGCTCCAGCCGCACGCGGGCGCATCGATTCGCTCGCCGCCGTCGCTGAGTTCAGCCGCCGCGTCGTCCGGCGCTGGCGCCGCGCCACAAGCGGACAGGAACAAGATCAGCAGCCCTACACGCATGGCCCCGAGGGTAGCCTCACTCGAGGACGAACGTCTCACGCACCCGCTGCGACTTGAGGAAGTACGCGATCCAGATCATCTGCCTCCACACGTCCAACGTGATGCGCGTTCCCTCGATGGGCTGATGCACCCCGAGGATGCTCTCCAGCCAGTACGACGCGAGCATGTCGTAGAGGACGAGCGCGATCCCCGCGCCGTAGAACGCATCCTCGCTTCGCTCGGCCGCGCCCATGTCCGGAATGCTGCCGCTTCGGCGTGCACCTCGTCAACGGGGTAGCCGATAGCGGGTAGCGGGATGTGAGGTGCGAGGTGCGGGATGCTCGCGGTGGCCGGCCACCGGCCACCACCGCCCTACCGCGTCAACATCACCAGCGCGCCGATCACGTGATTCAGCATCGCCCGCGTCTCTGCGTCCACCTTGGCTTAGCCCAGCGCCTCGCCGAGGTCGCCGACCGCCTCGACCTCCCGCGCGCTCCCGAGCGCCGTCAGCAGACGCATCCGAGGATTTCCCCCGCGTACGCCCGAAGCTTCAGCGCAGTTCAGCGCGATCGACGCTCGAGGCCATCTTCGACAGCATCGGGCAGAAGGACGCGGATCTCGCGCGGCAGGGGCGTCGGCGCGTAGATCCGAAGCATGTGATTCGATTCTATTTTTCTGCCTTCGAGCTGACTGCAACGTGCAGCCGCTCGGGGCGAAGTCCCCACCGCCGGCGCGCGGTTCGGCAGCCAAGGTTCGCGAAGCGACCCTCATCACGCATCACGCATCACGTCAGCGCACGGGCCGCGCCCGCCCGTGAAACCACGCCCGCATCTCCCCCATCGCCGTCACCTGCTCCACCGGCGCACGCCGACGGCAAGTACTCGCCTCGCTACTCCCACTCACCGCCCCCCACCTCACCTCCGGACAGTCGTTGGGATTCCAAGCGATCTCGATCGCCGGAGTCCGCGCAATCAGATCCGACAGCGTCAGCTCCGCGCTCGAACCGTCGCTCCGGGTATACCGAAAATGCCGCTCCGCCAACAGCGCATCACGCCGACTCTCCAGCCGCGTGATCGCCTGCTCCAGCGTCTCCCCCGGCGGCAGATGAAAGCGCTCCGGCCGCCGCCGAACCGCATCGGGAAAGCCCATCACGGTGTCGATCGCGATCAGCAAACGCATGTCCCGCGAAGGCGTGGAGAAGTCCTCCCACGGGCCCTCGGTGAGAAAGATGTCGATCCCCTCGGGCATGGGAATCACGCCACCAGGATGCGCCCGAAACCAGTCCTCGCCGTTGTCGATCGAGACCACCCGTCGCACCGTCGACTCTTCCAAGGCATCGACCAGCGCGATCAACCGAGCCTCGGGATCGAGCGGGCGCGGATCGATCAGCGACTCCATCGCGTCGTAGAAATCGTCGGTGGTGCCTCGGTATTGATCACGCGACCACGGGGTGTGGCCCGCCCGACGGATCTCGTCGTTCAACAGCGTGACATAGGTCCCCTCGCGGCTGTCGTAGACCACGGGACGAAACGCCTTGAAGCCCGCGCCCACATCCGTGGTGTCGGGGGTGAAGAGGAACGTGCCCCGCCAGAAGGTGCGCCGGCCGATGGTGCCGTCGGGCTGCGCATCCGCGCCCAGCAAGATCCCGCTACGAGGCGTCCCATCGTCCTCGACCGAGGGCGCCACCCATTGCACCAACACCAAGAGATGCCCGTAGGGATCCGCGAACACCGTGCCTGGGCGCAGGGCCTCACGGGTGAGCGGCACTGGATAGAGGTCGGTCGCGTCGTCGTCTGGCGCCGTGCGCCCGCTGGCCGAGTGCACCCCGCTCGCGAGGTTGCGGGTCGCGAACGCTTGGAAGGCGACGACCTCGTTTCGAAACGAGTGCGGCGTCGCGTTGGTCACCCACTCACCGCAGGTCGGCGGGGAGCCCGCGCGTCCCCGCGAGCATCGATGGTATCCGAACGGCAATCGCAGCTTCCACGCGAAGTACGCCCGCAGGAAGTACGGGAGATCGGCGCAGTCGGGCACCAGCTCCAATCCCACCCTCGCATCGAACGGAAGCCGGGTGTCGGGCACCGCCTCTTCGTTCAGGCCCAGGTGATCGAAGAGAAGGTTATGCGCCGGATCGCGCAAGAGCTCCGACAGACTCGACCAGGTGCGCTCATCGCCCACGGGGAACGAGAAGAGCTGCTCCACGAACGCGGCATAGAGCGCCTCGGTGTCCGCCTCCCAACGCCAGCGCGGCTCCCACACGCTGGGAAAGAGCGCCGCGGGTGCCGCAGGCTCCGCAGGAGGCGCGCCCGGAACCGTCAACGAGCCGGGCGTCCATCCCGCGAGCGGCGGCGCAGCAGGCGTCGGCTCGCGCACCTCGGGCTCGGGCGGATGACGCATCACCCCGACGCGATCACACGCCGCCACGTGGGTGCCGTCCGCGTATCCGATGGTCCAGCGCCCCGCCATCGGTCGCTCGACCTCCACCCACTCCGCGTAAGGCGGCCCGCCCAGTCGACGCCGCTCGGGCACCACCAGCGTTCCGTCGGGTGCTATCAGCTGCAGGCGCGCGGCGCCGTGGCGCTCGTTCGCGGTGACGATCACCCGGAGTCGATGGCCCGCATACGGCTGGGCCGGCGAGGTGACGATGCGGGTCTCGATCGAGTCGCTGCACGCGCCCTCGGGCGCGACGAAGGGGGCGGCGGTACGCGGCTCGATCGGTGCGCCGAGATCACCGTCGGGCACAGGACCCAGCACCGCGATGCGGGTGAGGCGCTGAATGAACGCGCGGCGCGAGGTGTCGCGCCCCAGCTCGAGACCACTCACCGACACCCGGTTCACGTGCATCAAGCGCTCGCCGCTCTCCGCGTTCCCCGGCACACACGGCTCGAGGTACTCTGCGAACGAATGCAGAATCCGCGGCTCCCCTTCGGCGTCGCGACCCAGGTAGATCATCACGTGTCCTGGGAAATGCATCAGCACGATGCCCTGCGCCAGCGCGCGATCGAGCAGCGCCAGCCGCTGGGCCTCACTCATGGTCTCGGCCACCGGGATCGAGAACGAGCCAGCTTCGGCCTGACGCGCCGAGTTGCGCGGCATGTCGAGCTCGAACGTCGAGAGCACATCCATCACCAGCTCCGAGCAATCGAGCCCTCCGCCCATCCCGCCCCAGCCATAGGGCGCACCCAGATGACGAAAAGCCTCGGTGAGGAACGCGCGCCGGGTGAGCGGACGACGTGTCGCCTCGAGCACCCCGGCTGGCAGCGGCTCGCTCCGATGCACGCCGGTCGCGTCGGCAAACAGGATGCGGGTCGCATCGTGCGGATCGAGGGGATTGAGCACCTCGGGTCCCAGGGTGATGCGGGCGCCGTCGAGGCTGCTCGCCTCGAAGCTCGAGAGCGCGCGGGCCCGGGCACCCGCTGTCCACGCCGCGATCTGTGCAACGTCTGCGAGCGCGGGCGAGAGGGTCGCGAGATCCTCGTTGGAGAGCCAGCCCAGCGCATAGCGCGAGCGCACCAGCGCCATCCCGTTGGGGTAGCTCGCGAGCACCTGCACTGCCTCTTGGCGCTCGACGGTGCTGCACGCGTTGCGATCGAACGCGGGATCGATCGCGGCACCTCCCGTCGGCGCAGTGAAGAACGCGAAGGGCAGCGGCGCGCAGCGCAGCGCGACGGGCGCCGTCGTGATCCGGATGCTCGGGCTGAGCGCAGGCATCGGAGACAACAAGAGGGCGAGCGTGCCGTCTTCAAAGCGGCTCCCATCGCCCTGCACCTGCGCGCCGCTCTCGAGGCGGTCGTGCACCAGCGCGATGCGCTCGTCCACCGCGGGCTCCAGCACCTCGCGGGTGGGCAGCGTGCTCAGCGCACGGCGGGCGAACGGGAGCTCATCGTCGCCGCCTCCGACGGCCGCGTCGTGCGCTGCGATCGCGGGCTCATCGAGGATGGGCGCATCGAGATCGAGGTGCGCGGCCTCGGCGCGCGCGAGCCAGTAGTCGAGATCGAGCTCGCTTCCTTCGATCCCCGGCAGCGGGTTGGGTGCCTCGCCCGTGGGCTCGCAGGTGGGGACGCCATCGGGGGTGGCCGTCGGCTCGACAGGATCACCTGCATCGGGCGCGCCTCCGCAGGAGGTGAGGAAGACGACGGAGACGAGGACGATAGACCGGCGCACGTGCGGATCGTAGAGGACGGAGAGAGCCACGTCCCGAGAACGATGCTCGACGCAGCACTACTTCCCGCGCGCCTTACGAGGTCACCCATGCCGTTGGGGGGCAAGGAAGCGGAAGCGCGGCTCAGAGGCGGCGGTGGGCCAGGCTCGGTAGGCCCGCTCGGATGCGCTCGACCACCGCCGTGTCGATCCACGCGCTCGCGACGCCCTCCCCTTCGCCGCACTCCGCGAGCACCGTCCCCCACGGATCGCAGATCAGCGCGTGCCCGTAGCTGCGCCGGCTCCCGAAGTGCAGGCCCGTCTGCGCCGCCGCGAGCACGTAGCACTGCGACTCGATCGCTCGAGCCCGCAACAGAACGTGCCAGTGATCTTTGCCCGTGGTGAGGGTGAACGCCGCGGGGATGGCGAGCGCGATGGCGCCCTGGTCGACGAGCTTTCGGTAGAGCTCGGGGAAGCGAACGTCGTAACACACGCTCAATCCCAGCTTGCCCAGCACCGTGTCGGCCGTGATCACCTCGGTGCCCGGCTCCACCGATCCGCTCTCGAGCAGCTTGGTGCCGTCGGGCAAGTCCACATCGAAGAGGTGAATCTTTCGGTACACGGAGCGCACCGCGCCGCTCGCATCGACGTGCACGCATGCGTTCTTGGCGTGCTGCGCGTCACTCCCCTTCTCCCAGAAGCCACCGAGCACCAGCTCGATCGAGAGCTCACGCGCGAGCGCGGCACAGCGAGCGAGGATGGGACCGCCCTCGGGCAGCGCCTCGGCGATCTTCAGCTTGCCATCCTCAGGCCCCAGATACGCGAAGCACTCGGGGATCACGGCGAGCTTGCTCCCCTCGCTGGCCGCCTCGCGGGTCAAGCGCTCGGTCGCGGCGAGGTTCGCCTCCACGTCGGGGACCGAAGTCATCTGCACCACCGATACCTTCGTGCGCGTCATGCGGGGGTGTTGGCACAACGCGGCCCCGAGCGCCCGCACCGCGACCTGGCGGCCGCCAGGCATCCGCCGCCACCTCCGCCAATTGTCACCCACGATCTCGCGTGATCTCGTCTCGCCACGCAGGCACGCCCCTTGAAGCACGACTCGCATGACGCGTGCTCACAAGCGGGAGGATCACTGACGTGGAAGACCGCCCCGAACGCCCACACGACCGCCTCGTACGCCTCATATTCGGTGAAGACCTCGAGTCCGCACGAGGCGAGCTGATGTCCGTCCTGCCACCCCCGCTCGTCACGGCGATCGACTGGTCGACGCTGGTCATCGCGGACCCATCCCTGCTCGGCCCCGACCTCTCCGAACGGACCGCCGACTGCCTCTACCAGGTGCAGCTCGGCGGGCACCCCGCGCTGCTGTACCTCTTGATGGAGCACCAGAGCGCGGTCGACGAACTCTTCGTGTGCCGCGCCCTCATCTACATCACCAGGATATGGGAGCGATGGCTTCGCCAGAACGAAAAGGCCCATCGGATCCCACCCGTCGTGCCGATCCTGCTCACCCACGCCACCGGGGGTTGGAGCGCACCCACCATGCTCGCCGACATCATCGACTTCGGCGACGCTGCGCTGAAGGCGGTCCTCGAGCCGTTGGTCCCGTCGCTGAAGCTCCGCGTGCTCGACGACCTGACGACGCTCACCGACGCTAGCCTCGACGACAGACCGCTACCCGACCGCGGTAAACTAACGCTCGCGACGCTGCGGGATGTGCGCGACGCGACCGATCTCACCGCGGCGCTGCAGGGGCTGGCGGTGCGAATGAACCGCCTGTCTACTACCGACCCCCGCGACCTCGCGGCCCGAGAGGCGGTCTTCAGCTACATTCCCGCAGCGCGTCGACGCGACGACATCCAAACCATCACCCAGGCCGTTCGGGCGGCCTGGCCCACAGCCGAAGAGGATCTCGTGACCACCATCCAGCAGCTCATCGAGAACGGAAAGGCCGAGGGAAAGGCCGAGGGAAAGGCCGAGGGAAAGGCCGAGGGACAGCGCGACATGCTCCTGCGCATCCTCGACCGACGCTTCGGCTCCATCGCCCCCGCGCTTCGCGCACACATCGCGGCCGCAGATGCCGCGAGCATCGAGCGCTGGGCTGACGCGGTTCTCGACGCACCGTCTCCCGAAGCGCTCATCACCGGGTGAGGACGTGCGCCCCGCGCTACACCTGCCCATGCGCTTCCCTTCCTTGGCCGTGCTCGCCGCGCTCGCATGCGTGGGCTGCTCCCTCTCCCACGACAACGACGACACCGGCGTCGCGTCGGTCGACGTCGCCATCACCGAGCGCGACGCCCCGCGCCTGGACACGCCGCCGCCCACCTCACCGCTCGAGACCGTCCTTAGCTGCGGCTTCGACGAGGCCGACGCCCTGCGCGCCATCGTCCGCCACGTCTCGTGCCTCGAGCGCCGCGAGTCCGCGAGCGTCGGCGGCTTCTACGAAGCCTGGGAGGCGGGTCTCTTGAGCGGCATCGAGCCCGCGTATACCAGCTTCGAGCCGGGCCTGGGCTGCGAGGCCTGGCGCTGCATTGCCGATGCGACCTCGTGTATGGACGCCAACCTCTGCAGCACCATGACCCGCCCCTGCGGTGACGGCGGAGCGCCCTACTGCCAGGGCGACGACTTCATCTCCTGCGGTCCGCTCGGTGGACGTGCATTCGACTGTGTGGCGCTCGGCGCGACCTGCACGCCGGAGGGCTGCGCCGCCGAAGGCTGCGTCTTTGCTCCTGGCCAGCCCTACCAGCTCAGCTGCGATGGCGACGATCTGGTGCTCTGCGACGGCGCGATTCGTGTCGACTGCGGCGCCCGCGGCGCGAGCTGCGGCAGCTTCGCGGTGGGCGGCGAGGTCCCGATCGCTTGGTGCAGTCCGCCCGGCTTCGGCGGCGCCGGCGCCTACGGCAGCCCGATCGAGTGCGCGGACGACGGCACCATCTCGTTCACCAGCGTGAGCGGCGCATTCGTTCGATTCGACTGCGAGGGTGCGGGCTACAGCGGCTGCGACGAGTGGGGCTGTCTGCCGTGATCGCCTTCACTCGACGGTGATGCTCGAGACCGCGTCGGTGACCTTGATCCACAGCCAGTGGTTCGCCGCGTCGTAGAAGTAGCCGGAGCTCGCGCTCTCGAACGCGGCCATGTCGGCTGCAACGACCAGCGCCGTCGACCCCGCCATCACGGTCGTTGGCGCCGCCTCCGTGCGCAGCCTCGCTATCACGTTGCCCCGCATGGGCACGAATCCCAGCGACATGCTCGCGGCGCCCGTCATGGTGATTTGGGTCAGACTGTCCGAGTTGTCGGTCGCCTCCTCCAGCAGGTTGAACGTCGAGGTCGCCGCTGCCGGCCAACCCAGCAGCGTCAAGAATCCCTCGGACCCCGGGCTGCCCAGGCCGTTCACGTCGGTCGCCACCTCGGTCGGCACGATGGCGCCCGCGCGCACGAAGAGCGGCAGGTGCATCCGGTCGCTCGCGTCGTAGTCCGCAATCGTAGTGCCGCCCGTGAGCGCATCGCCCGAGGGATCCCACCAGTCGTACCAGTCCGCGCCCGCGGGCAGCGGCACATCGCGAATGCCGCCCGCCTCGATGATGGGCGCGACCAAGAACGCATCACCAATCGTATAGCGGTAGTCGCCCGCCCACTCCGTGTCCGCGCCGATGGGGGTCATGGTGCTGTCGAGCGCGGGCGTCGCGTGCATGGCCGAAGCCAGGCTGTACCAGAAGGGCACCATCGCATGATGCAGGTGCGCCCAATACCGGTAGTTCGCGACCGTCTCCTCGACCCGCTCGGGCACGGTCCACGGCGCTAGGTTCGCGCGTCCGTGCAGCTGCATGAACCCATTCATCGCGCCGACTGCCACCCAGCGATCGAACACCTCACCATCGAAGGGCACCCGCACCGCGAGCGCGAGATCATCGCGATCGAGATACCCGCCGATGTCGGATCCCACTACGACATAGCCCGCCGCCGCGCTGCGCAACATCGTCTCGAGCGCATCCTCGAGGCCCACCCAGTCGCGGCGGTTGTCGCCCGCCCACACCACCGGCGCGTGCTCGGGTCGCGCGAAGAAGCGAGTGACCCGGTCGTAGCTGCGATCCCAGCCCCGCACCATGGTAGTGAAATCGCGCCCTCGACGGGTCACGCCGTACGCCAAGAAGTCCCGGTAATACGCCTCGCTGTAGGTCTGAAACGAGACCTCGCCCATGTCGGTCGTTATCGGCTCGATCTCGCCGGTCACCTCGTCGGCCCGCTCCATGTAGCTCTCGCCGAAGTCGAGCTTCCACCCATCGACGCCGAGATCGAGCACCCGATCTTGGTAGCTGTGCCACCAGGCGCGCGCCCGAGCATCGAAGAAGTCCACCCCGCTCCCGTTGCCCTTCCACCACGAGAAGACCTCACCATCCTCCGCCAAGAAGCCACACGCCTGCCCCTCATCGAACGTGACCGCGTGTCCCCGATAGGTGTCGCCACCCGTCTCCAGATCGAAGCTGCGCTCGTTCACCATCTGGGTGGTCCAGAGCACCACCCGGATATCCATCCCGTGCAGCTGATCGACCATATCCCCGAAGTCGGCATAGCGGCTCGGGTTCGGGGTGAACGTCGTATAGATGGTGTCCCAGGGCGAATCGAGCACCACCGCGCCCACCGGAATGTCCCGATCCAAGAACCCCCGGACGAACTCGAACGTGTCCGCCCGATCCGAGATGTCCTTCGAGATCCAAGGCTCGAAAGCCCACCGCGGGGTATGCGCCGAAGGCTCGGGCAGATCCGCTTCGGGCTCGACGTCGACCTCGCACACCAGCGGCACATCGGCCCGCGCAGTGTCCGGCCCGACATCCTCGGGCGGCGGAGTCTCCGAGCAGCCGACGAACGTGAGCGAAGCGAGGAGGAGCAGGCGGCGAAAGGGCATGCGGGATGCTACCAAACCCTACGCGAGGCTCTGTGACGGAGCGTCAACTCGGCTTCGCTGCCTCGCGGCCGCGCAGGAGGATCGTTCGATGACGATCGTTCGGCCCGCGAGGCCCGATGACGCGTGCGGCCGAGAGATCGTGCACCTCGAGGCGCGACGCGACGGCGCGCATGTCGAGCCCTGGATGCAATCGTTCATCGAGCGCGAAGCCTCCGCCTTCCGCTTCGACCACGCATAGTTGGTGTTGACCAGCCCGTCACCGACGGAGGCAAGAACCCCGTCCGCGTCGTAGCTGCGGCCAATCACTCGCCCCCCGGACGTAGGCGTGCAGCTTGTGCCCAAGCACACCCGCTCGCCCGCGACCAAGTCGCTCGGGCTGTAGTCGAGGGTGTAGCGACCCGCAACGCCTGAGTTTCCGTACATGGAGCTCTCGAGGCTCGTCCACCGTGTGCCATCCCACGTGACATTCACCGAGCCGCTGCCCGAGCGCGTAAGGGTCTCGGGGCAACCCAGCGCGTCTCGCGCGTGCAGCACGCCCGTGACCGGGTTGCCCACCAGCTTGGGATCCCAGAGCAGGCTCACCCACACCTCGCCGTCCTTCACTTGGTCGACGTCCATCCCGATCGCGCGGTTGTGCGGCACGAGATCGCGGATCATCTGGCTCATGCGCGCCACCATCTCGGGGGTGTCGGCGCCATCACGGGGGAGGTTCACGACGCGAACAGTAGCGGACATCGCGCCACCCCGCAGTTCGAACCGTGTCTTCCGAACCGCGAGACTGCGTGCGGCGACACCCGCGCGCAGGAGGTTCTCGCGATCGGAATCACATCCAAGGTGTAGTTGGCAAGGACGAGTGGTCCCTCATGCGACTTCGTATGCCAGCTGCCGTATGGCCTCGTCCTCGGTAGTGTGCGACGTGGTGACCAGAAGCCGAGCAAATCGTCCACGGCGCTCCACTACCCAAATGCCCCGACGGCACGCGATCCGAACCTCGCGAATCCTGAACGCCTCTGCACGCCGCTCGACGAACACACCTCGCATCACCACAGAGTGCTGGACCCGAAGCCCATCCGACACGGGCACCCATCCTTCGTCACAAGTCATCCGCGCACGCGACAAATGAACTGCCCGAGTGTCTGTTCGAGCGACCGGCGCGCCGACATCTCGCACGGTTCCAGATAGACAGGTTCGAGCCGATCCGAGAGAGGCGAGGCGTCCCGCCTCAGGCTGGATGAACCGGGCGAGCCACGCTGCGTTGCGACCTTCCTCCACCGCACAACACGTCAGGCCGAATGCTGCCGCGAGGGCTACCGCAAGCATCGTCTTCTCCGAACCAGTTGAGGTGTCTGGCAATAGGACGGTCAACCATGCTGCAGTCGCAACCACCCACGCCAGCGCCCAAAGGAGAGGCGCTGGACGGATGGACGTGGCGGCCCAGATCGGCTCGAAGTCGCCGTCCCGCCGGTCGCGCTTCAGCACCCGCAGTGGCCGTCGGGTACCGTACCACCGGTACGTGGACGACAGGATGCGCTCGGCGCGCCGAGTCACCCGCCCGAGCGCGTCGCGGGCGCAGATCGACTCCTCGTAGAGCTCAATCGACGTGTTGCGCGTGTAGTGGCTGTAAGTGAACTCGCCCTGCCACGACGCGAGGCGCTCGGAGGCGATCCTGTTCCCCGAGACCAGGCTCTCGTCTCCCCAGCGGCCCGCGCCGATCACCGGCGACCAGCTCGACGTCGTGCCGACCAACCCATCGCCCACCGACGCGAGCACTCCGTCCATGTCGTAGGTCCGGCTGATCACCCGCCCGCCCGAGGTCGGGGTGCAGGTGGTGCCGAGGCACACCCGCTCACTCGCGACCAGCCCGCTCGGGCTGTAGCCGAGGGCGTAGCGCCCGGCGACACCCGAGCTCGAGTACATCGTGCTGCCCATGCTGGTCACGCGGGTGCCGTCCCAAGTGACGCTGACCGAGCCCGCGCCCGGTCGGGTGAGCGTCTCGGGCCGGCCCAGGGCGTCACGGGATATCGTGACGTTGCTAGAGGCGACGTCGGTACGGGTCGACACGTCCGGGACTGCCCAGCGACGACGGCGGCGGGCTTGTTGAGCAGCACCGGATTGAGCCCAGTCACCTCGGTGGGCCTTCCATTCGACGGCACCGGCGTACCGCTCACGATCGACATGCCCGCAACGCCACCGACGCCGAGGATGTCCGTCCGCACGCTGGTCGCGAGATCGATCCACACCAACTGGTGCGCGTTCGTCGTGGGCCCTCCCCCAGCGGTCACGTCACCTCGATCGACTACCCAGAGACCCTCGTGCGCCACGCCAGAAGCGTCGACACGGGTACCGACTGCCAGCCCGGTCACCGAGTTGAATTGCTCCGTGCCAATCGCGCCGGCGGCGCTGTCCGTGCGACTGCGCCGGTGTAGACGCCAGTTGCCGGCGGCACCGTCCCACCAGTAGGCAGTCCCATCGGGGCCAGCCGTGAGGGCGCGAATCGTGTCGTTCCCGCCACTGAGACCGAAGTGGCTCTCACCATCGTAGGCGGGCAACTCGACGTTGGCGGGGTACGGCGGATCGACCAGCCCTGAGATCGACTCGACGGCACGGCGCTGGCCGTTCCCCATGATGAGCGTGCTCGAGGCAGGATCGTAGTAGTGGTGTACGTCGATGCCCAAACCTCCGAGCCCCGAGTCGAGGTCGTCGATGTTACCGACGGTCATGTAGCGGGTGCGCCAGACGATGGTCGTCTCCTCCTCGTCTCCGATGATCTCGGCCGCCTCGTCCGGCCTCGCCGCGAATGACCACTCGCCGATGGCCTCCGTCTCGAGGTAGCCGCGGGTGTACTCGAAGCCGATCCGCACGTCGGCACGCTGAGGGCCGACGAGGTCGCGCCCATACGCGTCCTCGCCGTCCCACTCGAGAATGAACGTCTCGCCTTCGTCGGCAGCGACGAAGCCCGAGTCGGCGACCGCGCGACCGGCCACCACGAGCTGCATACGGACTCGGCTGGGATCGTTGCCCGGTCCGCGCGACTCGGCGATGGGAGTCACTTGGACGCTGTAGGCCTCGCGGCGACCTTCGTGACGGTCCGACAGGTACATGAGGGTGAACGGCGTGCCCGCGATGGGGAACGGTTCGCCGAGGATCTGGGCGTCACAGTAGATGATCGACCCGGGCTCCGTGGCGCTGCACGACGCGTTGTTCGCTCCCTGGACATTGCTGTTCGGCCGCTCGGGCAAGCCCATGAGTCGATTGAAGTCGGCCCACGAGAAGTGCCGGATCGGGACCCGCATGTAGGTCCCTGCTGGGAAGTTCGTGGAGTCGCCGCACAGCGCCGTGCTCTCGGCGGGCGAGACCTGAGGGTGAGGGGCAGCGGGCACACCCGAGATGCTGCAGCTCGGAGTGCGTACCAGCTCCACCATCACGCCGTCTCGCTCGGCGGACCACGCGCCGCGATCGGGGTCGTAGCTCCCGTAGGGGACGATGTCGCCTGCCTCGAAGCGGGCATGAGATCGAGCGCCGTGAGCGAGCCCCCCGGGCTCTGGGTGAACTCGGCGAGCCAGACCCCGAAGCTGCTGGTCGCACTCACTCCATCGCCCTCGACGGTGGTGCTCGGCGGGACGTAGAGCCGCAGGCTCCGCGGACCGCGCGCATCGGAGATCGACGGCCCGACGATGATGCCCCCCGCGCTCGTGACCGTCCCGCCCACCAGGTCCGTTCGGGGCAAGAGGGCCACATCGGGAAGAGCGAGCCACCCATTCCACGGGACCTCCATTTGACGCTGCGCGCCGAGGTAGCTCGGGCTGTCCGCCAAGTAGGGATCTTCGAAGTTGAAGGTGTAGGAGCCGCCCCCATTCACCATGATCTCGTAGACACCCGTACCGACGCGGCTCCGCGTCACCCCGAACTCGGGGTTACCCGCGACGCTCACCTCGATGCCCGGCACGGGGTCGCCGAAGCGGTCGAGGACGCGACCGCGGATCACGGCTGCCCGATCGACATCGAAGATGCCGGGGGTGTAGTGCCGCTGCAGGCCGCGATCGAGCTCGAGCATCCAGCTCATCGCGTCGTAGACATGGGTGGGGGTGGAGACGTCGAGAGGGGGAACCTGGTTGGGTGCCGGCTCCTCGGGCTGATACACGCCGTGGACCACATCGAGAACGAGTTGTGGATGATGGGACGGATCGGAGGTGTCGTCCTGGGAGATCTCGACCTCCACGGCGCTACAAGCGCCCGATCACTCGAAACCAAGCACAGGAGAAGGTCGCTGGGGGTCTGCCCCGTCGATCCCGCCGAGCGCGTTCATCGAATCCTCGCCCCAGCAGCGCAGGGCTCTCTCGCCGAGGCGGACACAGAAATGGTGCTCGCCGTAGAGACCCGTGAGCGGCCGGCCATCATCGATCGCCACGTGAGCGGGCCGATGGACGTCTGTCTCGGCGCCGAGCCCGTTCTTCGCGGCGTGACCCCAGCAGTAGAGCTCGCCGTCGTCTTCGCGGATGATGCAGGGGGCGTTGCGATCGGAGGCCGCCAGCCCGCGGAGGAACACGTGGCCTTCGGGATCCGTCGGCTCGAGGCCCTGGACCGAGCTGTTGAGGCCGTAGATCGGAGGAGGCTCTTGGTCGCGCTGGGCGAGGGCCCCGTGGGCCCATGCGCCCCAGCACATGAGGCCCGAGGGAATGTGGTCTGCGCAGCAGTGGCTCGACGAGCAGGCGAGTGGCCCCGGCAGCGTGGGTCCGAAGACAGAGACGCCCCAGAGGAACACGTCGTCATAGCTCCGACCGGATCCGTCGAGCCCGCCGTGTCTGACGCCGACGAACGAGAGATGGCTCTGCACCATGACCATCGAGTCCGCCGCGACGCTCAGCCCTCGAATCGGGCCGAAGCCATCGGGACCCAGCCGTCTCGGGCTTCGCTGCTCCGGCGGCAACTCCCCTTCTCGCGGCAGGCCACTCCAGAACCACACCACGTCGCCCTCGCCGATCGCGCCCACCCACGGCGTGGCGCTCGCGTCCAGGTCGACGACCGGACCGGCGAGCGCGATCTCGGTCCCGAGCGGTGCGATGGACGGGACGAGGACTGTGACGGGCGCGTCGACGAGGACGCGGTCTGTACGTTCGAGGGCGGAGCCGGGGTGTGCGCCTCGGGCGCGTGCGTGCTGTCGAGCAGCGCTGTCGGGCGCGCCGACTGCAACGGCGATCCGGGTGACGGATGTGAGGTCGTGCTCGGCACCCAGGAGCACTGCGGAGGTTGCGGCGACGCCTGCATCGTCCGCGACGTCTGCTTGCTTTCCGCGTCGGGGGCGAGCTGCGAGCCCGATGCGATCGTGGAGGTCGATCCGGAGCTCAACTTCACGGCCCTCTTGCTCGCGGGGTGCGCGGCATCGCACGAAGGGCCGCCGCGCACCGACGCTGGGACCGATGCGCGCGACGCCCGCGAGGTGCGCGACAGTGGCGTACGCGATCTCGCGGAGGATGCCGAGAAGGCCATGTGTCGGCGCCGTTGTCTACGACGAGTAGATGAACCTGGTGAGACGTCGAGGCGACCCGCGCGGCGGGAGCGGACTCCGACAGAATCACTGCGTCGGGTGACACCTCACCCCTACCGGTCGCCTACTCGCCCCGGAGGCCGTAGCTCTTGATCTTGTGGACCAGTGTCCGCAGCGGCATGCGCAGGATTCGGGCGGCTTCGGTCTGGTTGCCCTGGGCTTTCTTGAGCGCGTCCAAGATGAGCTCGGTCTCGATCGCGCGGATGCGATCGCGGAAATCCATGTGTTCGCCAGTCGGGGCCATCGCGCCGATCGCGGCGGCCATCGCCGTCTCGCTCCGCTCGGCACTGGCGCCGCTCGCGCTCACCCGGTCACCGAGATCGATGGCCGTCAGCACCGAGCCCTCGGCGACCAGCACCGCGCGCTCGATCACGTTGCGCAGCTCTCGCACGTTGCCCGGCCAGGCATACGCGCGCAACCGTGCGAGTGCGTCGGCGTCGAACTCGCGTACTGCGCTCCCGATGGTTCGCGTCGCCTCTTCCAAGAAGTGCCGCGCCAGAGGCTCGATGTCCTCCAGGCGCTCGCGCAGCGCAGGCACATGCACCGTCGCGGTGTTGAGGCGGTAGAAGAGGTCCTCGCGAAACACGCCCTTCGCGACTTGCTCGGGCAGATTGCGATGCGTCGCCGCGACGATGCGTACGTCGACCTCGATCTCCTCGGTGCCGCCTACCCGGGTCAATCGCTTGGTCTCGAGCACCCGCAAGAGGGCGGCCTGCGCGGCGGACGAGAGCTCGCCCACCTCGTCCAAGAACACCGTGCCGCCCTGCGCTTGCTCGAAGAGCCCCATCGTGCGGGCCTCGGCGCCGGTGAAGGCTCCGCGCTCGTGACCGAAGAGCACGCTTGGCAACAGCGTCGCCGCGATGGCGCCGCAGTTGATCGCACGCAGGGTGCCTTCGCGACGAGGGCTCTCCTCGTGCAGCCGACGCGCGACGATCTCCTTGCCACTCCCGGTCTCCCCGGTGATCAACACCGGGACTTGCGAGGGCCCCAGACGCCGCACCAGCGAGAGCACATCGCGTATCGCCGGACTCACCGCGATGGCCTGACGTCCTGGCTCAGCCGCTTCGCTGCGAGGCCCGAGCAGCTGCACTGGCGCGCTTGGGCTCGCGGCTCTCGCGGCGCGGCGCGCCAGATCGACCAGCTCGTCGGGGCTCGCCGCGTCGGGGAATACCGCGATGCCCGCCAGTAGCGTCGGCATGTCGGGTGCGCCCCGCTGGGTGAGCCTCCGCGCCTCGTCGAGCGCGCGCGCCGCGTCGAGCTCGGGGAGGATCGCGAGCATCGATGACGGCGCGTAGATGGCGACTCCGTCGACTGCCCGCAGCCCGGCGCGCAGGTGCCCGGCCCAGCGCGAGACGTGGGTGCTGGTGGGCTCACCGCGGTTCACCGCGCGCACCATCATCACCGCGAGCGGCCGACCGAACGCGCGGGCTCGCAGCACTTCATCATCCAGACGCGAGAGCAGCCGCGCGTGGCTCGACAGACCCCGCAGCACGCCCTCGGATCCCGCGACGCTGAGCGAAGCCGTCACCGAACCCAGCTGGAACGACTCACCGGCCGCCACGACTTCGCTGCCCACGACGCGTGCGCCGCGGACGTACGTGCCATTGGTGGAAGCGAGGTCTTCGACCAAGAGCGCGCCTTCACGCAGCGTGACCCGCACGTGCTGGCGCGAGAGCAACGGATCTTCGAGCACCAGCTCCGACGGCTCGCTGCGCCCGATGCTCAGCGGCACGTTCGGCGCGAGCGGCACGACCCGCACCACATCACGGGCGTAGAGCACGAGCGCGCTCTCTTCGCGGTGTCCTACCCGAGGAGGCTGCCCCTCTTCGACGGTGGTCTTGTCGGACGACAGGAGCTTGTCGGAGGGCGCCACGGACGGGGTGATCGCGTCTTTTGCACGTCGGCGCAAGCACCCTTGCGCGCGGGCCCCTTGCCGGAGCGACCCCCACCGCGCACACCTCCGGCGTGTTGCGCAAGGAAGAGCCCCGCATCGTGATCGTGGGCGGCGGATTCGGAGGCATCGCGGCCGCGCGCGCGCTGGCCAAGACCCGCGCGCGGGTGACCGTCGTCGATCGCAGCAACCACCACGTCTTTCAGCCGCTGCTCTATCAAGTGGCGACGGCCGCGCTCGCAGCGCCCGACGTCGCCGCGCCCATCCGCCAGATCTTGCGCCGTCAGAAGAACACCACGGTGCTCATGGCCGACGTGGTGAAGGTGGTGCCGGATCAAAAACACCTGGTGCTCGAGGACGGCGCTGAGCTCCCCTACGACGCGCTGATCTTGGCACCGGGCATGAGCCACAACTACTTCGGACACCAAGACTGGGCCGCGCACGCGCCGGGGCTCAAGACGCTGTCCGAAGCACTCGAGATCCGCAGCAAGATCCTCCGCGCCTTCGAGCGCGCCGAGCGATCGGATGACGAGGATGAGCGCCGCGCGCTGACGACGTTCGTGGTGATCGGCGCGGGACCGACGGGCGTCGAGCTCGCCGGCGCGCTCGCCGAGATCGCGGGCCGCACCCTGGCCCAGGACTTCCGCCGTATCGATCCCACCACGACGCGGGTCGTGTTGATCGAGGGCACAGGTAGGGTGCTGGGCACGTTCGATCCCTCGCTGTCGGAGAAGGCCAAAAAGTCGCTACAGCAGCTAGGCGTCGATGTGCGGTTGGGCGCGCGGGTGACGGGGCTCGACGCGAAGGGTGTCGCCATCGGCGAGGAGCGCATCGAGGCGCGCACGGTGATCTGGGCCGCGGGCGTGCAGGCCAACGCGCTCACCAAGGATCTCGGCGCGCCGCTCGATCGGAGCGGGCGGGTCGAGGTGAATCCCGATCTCTCGTGCCCCGGTCACCCCGAGATCTTCGTCATCGGTGACTGCGTGTCGCTGCGCATCGACGGCGAGCTGTTGCCCGGTGTCTCGCAGATGGCGATGCAGAGTGGACGCTACGCGGCGCGCAACGCGATGGCGGTGCTCGATGGCCGCCCCACCGAGGTGTACGCGTACAACGACAAAGGCTCGATGGCGACCATCGGCCGGGCGCGCGCGATCGCCGAGATCGGCAAAGCCCGCTTCGCCGGCTTCTTCGCCTGGCTCCTCTGGCTCTTCGTGCACGTGTTCTTCCTAATCGACTTCCGCAACCGCGTGGCCGTGCTCGCGGAGTGGACCTGGTCGTACATCACCTGGCGCAGGAGCTCCCGGGTGATCCTGCCGGACCAACGTCACTGTTGATCCGAACCTCACCGACAAGAAGTTCCCCGGCAACCCAACGAGGTCCTACCGCACCAAGCACCCACTGCGGATCATCGGAGAGATAGCCCACTGGACGGGACATCGTACCGAGCAACTCCAGGCGATGAAGGATGGCCTCGCGCGCCTCGCGGCCCAGGGCATCGAAGCCATCGAGGACTAGCGCTCGCAGGGCGCTTCGGCCCGTTCGTCACCGACGCCCGGGGTGCGCTCACGAGCGCGTCCGACGAGACTCAGCGAGCGCGAATGTGCTCGCGCGCGAAGTCCGCGAGTTCGGTCAGCGCGACCTTCGCGTCCGGGAGCTGCGCCATCAAGGGGAACGCGTGGATCATGTCGGGATAGGCATGCAGGGTGACGGGGCTCCTCGCGTCCTTCAGGCGACGCGCCAGCGTGAGCGCGTCGTCGAGCAGCGTCTCTGCCTCGCCCACTTGGATGAGGATCGGTGGCAGATCGTGTAGCGCCGCGAAGACGGTGGAGATGGCGGGCAGTGCGGGGTCATCGCCTCCCATCAAGCGGCGCACGTACGTCGCGAGCACCGAGCGCGAGAGAAAGTCATATCGGGCGTTGCCGTCGATCGACGCGCCCGAGAGCGTGAGATCCACCCACGGTGAGATGATCGCCGCGGCGCCGGGCATCGGCTCGCCAGCGTCGCGCAGCGCGACGAGGGTACTCATGGTCAGTCCGCCGCCCGCGGACTCGCCCGCCATCAATACTTGCTCGGGCAAGACGCCCTGTCGCATGAGCCAGCGCCACGCGGTCATCGCGTCGTCGATCTGCGCGGGGAAACGGTGTTCGGGCGCGAGCCGGTAGTCGATCGCGAACGCTCGCGCGCCCATCGCCTGGGCCAGGCGCGCGATGAACGGCCGGTGGCTCGCGACCGATCCAATCGAGTAGCCCCCGCCGTGCAGGTAGTAGAGGACTCGCCCGGTGCCCTGTCCGTCAGTCGTGATCCACTCACCAGGTACTCCGTCGGCGCTCACCTCCGTGACCTTCGCCGGCACCCGCGGCGGCGGCATCGCGCCGATGGCCCAGCGCTGCACCGAGAGTGGCAGTCGGGTCGAGCGCCGCGCGTAGTGATGAAGGATGCGCGAGAGTGCCTCCGTCTCGATCGACCACTGCTCGCGGAGCGGACCGCGCTGGGCCCGCCGCAGCGAGGCCACACCGAGGATCGCGCGCACGGCGAGCGGACGACGCGGACTCATCCGCCGCACAGCATCGGTGCGATGCAGACGCCGCCTACGCAGCTACCGCTCGCGCACTGCACCGGGCCGGCGCACGCCGCGCCGAGAGCGCCTGAAGGCTCGCACGTCCCCTCGACGCATCGGGTGCCGGTTCTGCATCGCTCGAGCAGTCCTCCGCAGGTTTCCCCCGCACCGGGCGCCGGTCTGCACACACCATCGAAGTCACCGAGATCGGGCGCGACGTCGCCGCAGACCGCATCGCCCTGGCAGGCGTCCGGGATCCCAATCCGGCAGTCGCCGCCGAGCGCTCCCCGTTCGACGCAACGGAACGTGGGCGCGCCCGCGACGATCTCGTCCAGCGCGCACGACAGACCATCGACACACAACGGACCGGTGGTGGGATCGCACGTGGCACCGAGCGCGCCGCTCAGCGCTGCTTCCACGGTGTCGCAAGTGCCCGCGCGGATCTCGTCGGCGCCCAAGCAGATGAGTCCCGCGCGGCAGTTCAGGCCAGTCGGTCCATCGCATCCCGCGCCGTCGCCTGCGGGAGATCGACAGGTGCCCGCCGCGCAGCGCAGCCCCGTCGTGCAGCCGCCGTCCTCGATGCAGCTCGCGCCCGCGGACCCTCGCGCCTGACACGAGCCTGGGCACGCACCGCCCGCGTGATCGCAGTAGCTCGCCCCCTGGCACTCTTCATCCAACGTGCATCCGGCGCCGGGCGCAAGCGTGCCCACGAACGCCGTCTCACACGCGTCCGAGATGCGCGCGGAGAAGATCTCACAGCCCAACATCTCGAGCGCGGCCTCGCACTCGCCGAACGCCGCGTCGTCGTAGACCAACGTCCCGCGCGCTATCGCCTCGCGATAGAGCGGCAGGCTCGTCGAGTCGAAGCTGGTACGAAACGTCCCCTCGCAATCGCTGCCTCCGAAGAAGAGTCCGCCTATCGCCTCTCCGTAGCAGGCGTCGATCGCATCGCAGAGCACGCCGCTGTAGCGTCCCCCCACTTCCTCGAGCGGCACCGGGTTGTCGTGGGTGCTGCTGCACCCGATGGCGAGCAAGGAGAGAGCGACCAAGGAGAAGCCACGGAGACAAGTGCGCATGGCGACAGGCTGCCAGAGAGGAGGGCTGGGATCCACCGCTGAGGACGCCCGATCCTGTGTAGAGTTGCCCGATGCGGACGTCAGCGGTCTTCGTGTATTCCCTGCTCGCACTCGTCCCAAATGCCGCGCTCCATGAAAGCGCGCGCGCCGACGCCATCGGGCCCACCCCTCCATGCGAACCCGGCATGGCGCGCGGCGGCCGCGACGCAATGGGCGACCTGGGGGCCTGGGCGGGCCACGGCGGAGGTCCCCGGTGCGAGCCCGCGGTGTGCTCCGACGCGAGCACCTGCGGCCCTCGCCAGGTCTGCCGACGCGACGCCCACTGCATCGCGCCGCGCGAGACGCTGGTCGACACCTCCCACGGTCACAGCGCATCGCGCCCGGTGCCCATGATGCTCGACTTCGATCTGGGCCTCTGCGAGGACGACGGGGCGTGCCCCGAGGGAAGTCGATGCCTCGAGGTCTCGACCTGCCGCGCCAGCCGCGCGCCCGACACTGCAATGGCTGCGAGCGTGTTCGGATCCGCAGGAGGCACCCGCGCCGCGGGCGCGTGGTCGTTCGCGACACCACCCGAGGGCGCGCCTACCCCGACCCCCATCGCGGAGTCCGCCGTCGAGCCCGTTCCTGCGGCGGGAGCACCTACCGAAGACGCCGTCCCCGAAGGCGCCGTCGTCCTTCAGCCGCACACGCCCGCGACGACGAGCGCACCCGCGGCGAGCGCACCCGCAACGGGGTGCGGCTGCTCCGTCGCGCGTCGATCGCCCGCGGGCCTGCTGCTCGCGTTCGGCTGCGCGCTCGGGGCGCGATGGAGCCGGCGTCGCGCACAACGCGATGGCGAGCGCGCGTGAGGGTGGGCGCGTGAACTCGCGGTGCGCAGCGGCCAACCGGTCGCGCCACTCACTCACTCGCAACCCGCGCCACTCACCTCAACCGCAGATGCCGCCAGCCGCCATCCACCCGATGAGCAGCCGCGAGCGGCACCGCCGACAACCCACTCTCCTTGGTCACCCAACGCACCAGCACCCAGCGCAGACGCTCACGCTGCGCCTCGGCCACCAATCGCTCGGCGGCCCCGGCGTCCTCCTTGGACAACGGGATCTTGTGACCCTCTCCATCGCAGAGCTCGCCCTCCTCGAACGACGGCGCGACCAGCAGCGCGACGGGCTCCGCATCCGAAGGGTGCGCGCTGAACGCGTCGAGCGCGGTGCGGATGGCGACCGGCACGGTGCACGCGAGCGCCTCGATCCGATCCCACGTCTGGCCCGAGATGTCCTGGCTCACGCTGTATTGCTGCGCGCGCATCCGCTGAGGCACACCGGCGCGGAGCAGGCCCAACCCCACCTCCAGACGCCTGGGACAAGGACCGACCGAGGCCGTCATGGGCCCCTCCGCGATGACGTATCGCTCCTCGAGCACGAGCTCGCCGCTGTCCTCGTCCGCGAGCACCCTGCGCTCGATGGGCGCGCCGCCATAGGCATCCACGCACTCCCGTGCGAGCTCGACGAAGCGCCGATCGGAGAACGACCGCTCCTCGCTCGCGAAGGGCTGACCCAGCTCGCTCGACGCGGTGACGGCGGACAACAAGCGCGCCGTCTGTCGTGCGTCCGCCTCGGCGAGCGCGCTCACCAAGCGGCCCAACCAGCGCGCCACCGGAAGGGGCGGCGGTGCAGGCAGCTCGGCGACCACCCGCGGCAACGCTTCGCGCACCGAGGCCGGATCGGCGACCTCGACGCCGCTGCGCACGATGGCCACCGCGAGCTCGGACAAGCGCGCACTCAGCTGCGTCCCGGCCCGCGGCGCCGTAGGCAGAAGCGAGGTGCGAGCATCCGCGGCCCCCTCTTGCCCCGTGTCCGCGAGCCACGCGAGCGCCCGGCGGGCGGCGGGCGAGATCGCCTCTCCGGGGCGAGCATCGGTCGCGCTCACCGACAGACGTCCGCTCTCGCGCCCGACGGTCACCAGCTCGGTGCGCTCGCCCATGCGCACTTCGATCACGGCCCGCGCGACCTCGGATGCCACGCTCGATACGACCTCGCCGCCCAGCTCGAGGCGCGCGAGCTCGCGAAGCGACGGCGTGCCCGCCTCGGGGCGGCGCGAGACCCTCGGGGCGCGGGGCTCGCTCATCCGCCGTCTCCGCGCAGCGCGCCGAGGCGCCGCTGCATCTCGAAGCGGAGGCTCCCGGGTGCCCGCCGCAGATCGAGGCGCAGCGCCTCCTCGAGCAGGCCCCGCGCGATGTCACCGCGACCATCGCGCGTGGTCTCTTCCGCGCGTCGCAAGAAGACCTGCGCCAAGAGACGCGCGGCGTTGCGCTCCACCCAATGGCGATCGGCCTCCAGCGCCCGACGGAGCGCGGCCAGCGCCTGCGCGCTCTGGGAGGAATGGAAGCTCGCACCCAACGTCACCAGCGGCGGGGCCCACCCGGGCCGCCGGGCCGCCGCGCGCTCCAGCCGGTGCAGCGCGCGCGAGCGCATACCCATCGTGATCCAGAGGCGCGCAGTGACCCAGTCGAGCCACGCCCGCAGACGCAGCCACCAGCTCGGCAGCGGCGCGTGCTCGCGCTCCTCCTTGGGCGAGCGCGCGCCCGTGGTGAGCGCCGTCGCGGCGAGGATCTCCGAGCGCTCGGGCACCTCCTCACCTCGCAGCTCGAGCCGCGCGACGATCGACGCCTCGGCGTCCTCTACTTCCACGCGCAGCGCGCCGTCGGCGATCGGTGCCTTGCGCACGCGAGCGAGCAACAACAGCGCGCGCGCGTCTCCCGATCGACCGAGCGCCCGTACCGCGCGCGAGGTGATGACCACGTCCTCGTGCTCGAGGAACACGGCGAGCCGCTCGGCGTCCTCGGGCTGACCGAGCGTCGCCATCGACTCGAGCGCAGCGCGCAGCGTCGGGGCATCTGCATTGGAAAGCAGCGCCCGCACCCACCCACGGCCGACGAGCTCACCCTGAACGCCCAGCGCGCCCGCGATCACCGCGCGCTCGGCCGGTCGCACACTCGCGCGATACGCGCGGAGCAAGAGCGCGCGCACCCGGGGATCTTCGATGCGACCCAGCGCACGCGCCGCGCCCGTGGTGAGCACCCGATCCCGCGCCGCGAGCACCAGCGCGAGCGAGCCCACCAAGCGCCCATCGCCGCTGTACCGGAACGCACCGATCAGCGCGCGACGCCCGGCCAGATCCACGCTTCCGTCGCTGCCTTCGATCAGCGCACCGAGGTGCGCCACCAGCGCGTCGCTCGCCTCTCGCAGACGGGGCGCGAGGATCGCGAGGTCTTCGGCGCCCAAAGCGCCCAGCGGCTCGCCTCCGCGCTCGCCCTCCCAGTACGCCCGCGCCTCGGCCTCGAGCTTGCCGAACAGCGCATCCGCGCGCGCGTCGTCCACCCGCGCCTCCTGGCCCGCCGCACCGGGCAAGGCGCGGCGCGCGAGCACCAGCTCGTACGCGATCTCGAGATCACGCGAGGCATCCAGCGCGTCGGCTATCCACGCGAGCTCTTCGCTGCTCGGCTCGCTCGCGGTCTCGCCGCGCAGGACCTCGGCCAAGCGCAGCGTGGCGCGACGTCGGTCGAGCACGGCGCCGCTTCGCAGCACCGAGAGCACCCCGCGAAGATCCTCAGGCAGCTCGATGGGCGCCAGCGGCGCAGGCGGCGGGATGGACGGCGTGAGCGACGGCGTCGCGAGGGTGCCCGACGCGCTGCCCGACGGCGCGTCGCCGACCGCGCTCCACTCAGTTCGGGCGATCAGCTCGTCCTTGGCGAGCGATGCGACGAGCGCCCCCGTGAGCTGCACATCGTCGACGGGCCCCTCGAGCCCGAGGCGCTCACGCAGCTCGGCGTCCTCCCCTTGGGCGCCGCGCCGGAGCCGCTGCACCAAGGGAAAGCTCATGGGCGCTCATGACGCGACGCGCGCGCATCCCGGAGCACGACGAGCGTGCGATCGACCGTGCACATTGCGGTGATGGGTGCAGCGTCGTCAGGCGGGCGATCCTCGAGCGCCGTGGCCTCCGCGATGCGCGCGACCCTCGAGCCCACGGCGACGAGGAGCCGATCGTCCTCATCCACCGTGAGCGCGGTGGGCGGCGTACCTAGCGCCAGCTCGACCGCCTCGCCGCCGCGCACGGATAGGAGCCGCAGCGCACCGCCATCGCGCGCCAACACGCAGAGCACGTCGGGCTTGCGCCGGGTGCTCGCGAGATCGAACGCCCCTTTCACGTTCCCGAGGGAGCGCGGCCGGCCCAAACGCTCGGCCCGCGGAGCCGACGGGAGGTGCGCGAGCGCGCCATCCGCTCCGATGATCCACGCGCCCCCCACACCATCCGAGACGGCGCGATGCACGACGACGTCGAGCGCAAGGGCGCGCTGGGAGAAGACCGCGAGCATTTGCGCGCGCCCTCGGCTCGACCAGATCAAGAGGTGCTGGTCATCGAGGGCGGCCGCGCCCGCCAGCGACTCGCCCGCCTCGAGCGCCACGGGGATGGGAAGCGCGCCCACGTAGAGCGCGTGCGGCGTCACCTGTACCAGCTCGCCTTCGAAGCTCGCTATCCCGACGGTCAGCTCGTCGCGGAACGGCAGGACCGAGATGCGCAGCGCGCCCTCGCCCTCGGACACCACGAGATCATCTGCGAGCTCGTCGCCGCCGAGCGCCGCGCTCGCCGCCTCGTCGAGCTCGGGCGCGTCGTCCTCGATCAGCCCCTCCTCGCCGTCGTCCGCGCGAGCGGAACCTTCGTCGTCATCGAGCAGCTCGCCCACGAAGAGCGAGCCCTCGGCTTCGGAGCCGTCGGTCCAGCTCGACTCGGGATCGAGCTCGAGCGGATCGTCGTCGATGGCCAGCGTGCTGTCGTCGAGCAGCGTGCCCTCGCCATCGCCCTCGAGCGCATCGAGCGGCTCGCCGGGGACATCGATGCCTTCGATCCCGTCCTCGCCCAGCCAGCTGCGCTCGCGCTCGGGGCTCACCTGCTCGGGCGCGAGCTGGTCCGCGTCGAAGTCGTCCTCGACGCTCGGCTCCTCGAGAGGACCCTCGTCGCGCGGGAGATCCTCGGTCACGTCGTCGTCGGGGACCTTGGGCTGCGGCACGGCGTAGTTGTACCGCCTTTCGAGGACCTCGCCCTCATTGCCGACGACGGGCTACTCGAGGATCTCGCTACATCGAGGATCTCGCTACTCGAGGATCTCGGTCCCGATGCCCCGGTCGGTGAAGACCTCCAGCAGCGCCGCGTGCTGCACTCGGCCATCCACCACGTGGACCTTGTGGACTCCTGTGGCCAGCGCTTCGAGCGCGCTCTGGACCTTGGGGATCATGCCGCCGCTGATGACGCCCTCCGCGATCCGCTCGCGCACGTCCGCGGCGCGCATCGAGGACGCGATGGTGCCGTCCGGCCCGCGCACTCCGTCGATGTCGGTCATGAGCAGGAGCTTCTCCGCCTTGAGCGCCGCGGCCACCGCGCCCGCCACCGTGTCGGCGTTCACGTTGAGCGAGCGTCCTTCTTCATCGACCGCGATGGGCGCAATCACCGGGACGAAGCCGCCCTCGACGAGCTTGGTGAGCACCCCCGTCCGCACTTGGATGACCCGACCCACGAGGCCCGGATCCACCTCGCGCCCCGCCTTGGTGCGCATGCGCTCGATCTTCTGGCCCAGCAAGAACGAGTCGTCCTTGCCCGAGAGCCCGACGGCGCGCGCGCCCGCGCGGCACATCAACGAGACGATCTCGGAGTTGACCTTGCCCGCCAGCACCATCTCGACGATCTCCATCGTCTTCTCGTCCGTGACCCGCAGGCCATCGATGCGCTCGGAGACCACCCCGAGCTGCGACAACATCGAGTCGATCTGCGGGCCACCGCCGTGCACCACCACGGGGTGGATGCCGATCAGCTTCATCAGGGTCACGTCGCGCGCGAACGAGTCGCGGAGCAGCGGATCCACCATCGCGTGGCCGCCGTACTTGAGCACGAAGATCTTGCCGTGAAACCGGCGGATGTAGGGCAACGCCTCGTGGAGGATCGAGGCCTTGAACACCAGGTCCTTCATGCGCTCCGCTTCCATCGTCTCGCTCGCGCGCTCAGGGCGCGCTGTCGATCGCCGGGGTGTCCGACGGGGGCGGCTCGGTGGTGCCGCTGGGCGCAGGCAGCTCGTGCGGCGCGGTCTCCGGGGTGCCGCTGCCACCAGTGCCGTCGCTTCCGCCGCTCGGAGTCGGGGTGCCGCCTGCCGCGCCCGAGGCGCGCAGTCGATCGGCCTGCCTCCGCGCGATCGACGCGTGCGGTCCGCTGGGGCTCCGGGTCAGGTACTGCTCGTACGCTTCGAGCGCGCGATCGATGTCGCCTATCCGTCGATACGCGTCGCCCATCCCGATCAGCGCCTCGCTGTAGCCGGTCGCCGACGCCGTGCGGAAGCGGGCCAGCGCGGCGTTCGCGTCGCCGTTCGCGAGCAGACAGAAGCCCAAGCCGGTGAGCGCCTCGGGACCGCCCGGTCGCGCGGAGAGCGCCTGCTCGTAGAGGGTTCGGGCCCGCGATGCGTTGCCGTTGTTCAACGTCTCGCGCGCCGTCGCGATCAGCGCCTCGTAGGATCGCGCCGCGCCCTCCGATGGCCCGCTGGAGCCACTGGAGCCACTGGAGCCACTGGAGCCACTGGAGCCACTGGAGCCACTGGAGCCACTGGAGCCACTGGAGCCACTGGAGCCGCTCGCCACGATCGGCGTCGGCGGAGGGATGGCGATCGTGGTTCCCGCGTCGGGGATGGCGGGCGGCGGCAGGCCGTCCAATACCGCCAACATCGCTGCCGCGATCGGGTGCTCGGGATCTCGGGTGAGCACCGCCTGGAGCTGCGAACGCGCCGCCGCCGCATCGCCCGCTGCGAGGTGAGCCCGCGCCAAGAGGATCCGCGCGCGCAAGAGACCGGGGTCCTCCGCGACCGCCTGCTCTGCGAGCGCGACGCTCGCGGCCAGGGTCGCGCCGTCAGCAGCAAGCAGGGCGTCGACCCGCAGGGCCTCGGCGCTCGGGGTGGGCTCCAGCGTGCGCGCGCGGTCCATGCGCGAGCGCGCGAGCGGATCCTCGCTCAGGCGCAGCGCGTCGGCGAGGACCACCTCGGCGTCGGCGCCTCCGCTGCCCAGGCGCACCGCGAGCTCCGCGTTCTCTCGCGCCGGCGTGGTGTGCTCGGTGGCGTCGCGTCGCAGCGCGGACGCTTCACCCGCGAGCGCTGCGTCCTCGGCCGCGCGCGCCTCGAGATCCGCTGCTTCGAAGAGACGGTTTTGCGCCAAGAGCGCGTGGGCCCGCGAGAGCCCGACCAAGGCTCGAACGTCGTGATCGTTCAGGCCGAGCGCCTTGGTGTACTCGCCGATGGCGTCCCGGTAGCCGTCGTCTCGATCGCGCGCGAGGGCGTCGTCGCCCGCGTCGATGAAGCCGGCGCCGCCATCCTCGGTGGGCGCGAGCATCGCTTGAATTCGATCCCAGCCCAGCGCCACACCCGCACCGGCGGCGAGCAGGATCACCAGCGCGACCCACATGCCCGAGCTCGATCGGCGCGGCGCCGCGCGAGGATGATCCTCTTCCTCGTCCACCCGCAAGCGCGGGGGGGCTTCGCTCACCGGCCGACGCGCGACGGGCTCGACCTGGCGGGACTCCAAGCTACGCGGTCGCGGCGGCGGACCGACCCGCTCGGCCGGGGCGGCCTCGCGGGTCGCAGCGATCGCCCGCGGAGGAGGCGCGGCAGGAGGCCGAGGCACTGCAGGCGTGGGATCGCGACGCGGCGGCGCGATGTCACGGAGCGGGGCCGTAGCCGCTTCCTGGGGCGGCGTGGGATCACGCCACGGCGCGGGCGTGGGATCGCGGCGGGCCTCGACCTCCTGCGGGGGCAGCGGCGGAGGGCGCTCGCTCGCTGCGCGACGAGGCGGAGGAGGCGGCGCGACGGAAGGCGGCGCGACCGCCATCTGGTTGGTGCGACCTTTGACGTCATCGGAGGCGAGCGCAGCAGGCCGAGGCGGCGCACCCGCAGCGCGCCCGCCCATCCCCATCATCGTGCCCTTGCCGCGAGGCGCGACCCGCGTGGCGTCCTCGTCGGGGCGCTGCAGGCCGCGCGCGGTGTCCGAGCGCTCGGAGCGCCCGGTCGGCTCGGAGCGCCCGGTCGGATCACGCCGAGGGCTCGCGGCGGCAGCGCGGGCAGCAGAGAAGAACGTCGAGAGCTCGGCGATGTCGCCCAGGCGCTTCCACGCCTCGCCGCTGCGCGAGAGCTCGTCGTCCTCGCCGATCGCCCCTTCCGCGATCAACCGCTGCAGCTCCTTGAGCGACTGAATCGATCGCGTCGCCCCGGCCTCCGTGCGCAGGGTCCAGGTCTTGCGCGTGTCGGCCGCAGCCTCGGTGGGCGCAGCGACTGCGCCTGCCGACGATCCCCGGAACACCTTGAAGAGGTGTCCGCAGTTGGTGCACTTCACCGTGGTGCCGCGGTCCGAGACGAGTGTTTCGTCGAACTCGTACTCAGTTCCGCAGCGTTCGCAGGTGACGTCCATCGCGAGGGCGGCGAGCATAGCAAAGAGCCGCGCAGATCCAGGGGAAAGCGACGGCAGCCTCACGAGAAACAGCCGGGACGGAGTGCGTTCGGGGCAGGGACCACGACGTCGCGCGCGCTTGCGCCGGCCCCCGGGGGCTGTCAGCAACCCGCCGTGACCGACGCGCTGAACGAGCTGCTCGACGAGGTGCGAGCCCACCTCGATTGGGAGGCCGCACGAGGCCACGTGGGCATCGCCTACGAGCCGCCCGCGCGCGGTGGACAGCGCACAGCCGGCCCGAGCGCTTCGATCGGCACGCCCGGTGTTCGTTCACAACAGAGCGCCCCGCAACCGAGCGCCTCGCAACAGGGCGCCGCACCGCAGAGCGTGCCCGAGCGATCGAGCGGCATGCCTGACGAAGCGCGCGCATTCATCAACCAGCTCAAGGGCTCCCGCGCGGGACCGGTGCCCGGTCAGCGCATCGATCGAGGGATCGATCGCACCCCCAGACCCGAGACGACGCCAACGCAGCCCGCACCGACGCAGCCCGAGCACGCGCCGATCGCGAGTGGACCGCGCCCCCCGGGCGACCGCGCGCGGCTCCCCACCCTTGCCCAAGAGATCAGCACCTGCACCAAGTGCCGTCTGCACGAGGGGCGCACCCAGACGGTCTTCGCCCGCGGCAACCCGAGCGCCGAGATCCTCTTCGTCGGCGAGGGCCCCGGCTACAACGAGGAGAAGGAAGGCGCGCCCTTCGTCGGCCAAGCGGGTCAGCTGCTCGACAAGATGATCGAGGCGATGGGGATCGGCGAAGGCGGCGTCTACATCTGCAACGTCGTGAAGTGCCGGCCCCCCGAGAACCGCACCCCGCTCGCCGACGAAGCCGCCGCATGCATGCCGTACCTGCGCGAACAGATAGCGAGCGTCGCGCCGCGCATCATCGTCGCGCTCGGTCGCTGCGCCGCAGAGAACCTCGGCTGTGCCCTCCCCGGCCGAAGCTGGCGCGGCACCTGGGGCACCTTCGACGGCATCCCCGTGATGCCCACCTACCACCCAGCCTACTTGCTCCGCAGCCCGGAGATGAAGCGGCCCGTGTGGGAAGACCTCCAGAAAGTCATCCAGCGAATCAAGGCCTGATCCCCGTCACGGACTCGCTGTCAGTCCATCACGATGCGATGGAGATCCCAGCTCGGACAAAGGTCACCGCCGCGACAGGTCGCCAGATAGGCGTCCCCCGTTTCGGCATCGTGGGTGAGCTCGAGCATTCTCACGCCGGCGACGCCAAGGGGAACGTCGCGCTCGATGGTGTCGGTTGCGACGTCGATTCGCTGTAGGCGACAGCTCGAGCCCGGCCGACAGCGACTGACCTTGACGGTGTTGCGGATGACCACCGCATACAAGCGCTCGGCGCCCGTGCGCTCAAGGAACGCGAACTCGTCGCCGCTCGCGAGCACGGCAGCGCGTCCTGCCGGCGTCCAGCAGCCGGATCCATCGAGGCAGCCCGCGAGCGCAAAGAGACTCCCATCGGAGGCCACGAGGGACTCGACCGGCGTGCCCACGAATCCATACGGAGCATCGTGCGTCTCGTGTCGAAGTTGACCGGTCGAGAGCCCGACGAGATCTGCACGAGGGCAGGCATTCCCCTGCTGCTCGCACCCAGCATCAAGGCCGGGCTCGACATCGACTGGAGCGAT